>CERZ01001830.1_pt1 | contig 28850 bp, 40 predicted proteins | sample 531151 | NCBI WGS metagenome assembly CERZ01 (sample SAMEA2621448, study PRJEB7988) | marine metagenome | biome: marine biome (ENVO:00000447); feature: deep chlorophyll maximum layer (ENVO:xxxxxxxx); material: "saline water (ENVO:00002010), including plankton (ENVO:xxxxxxxx)" | depth 40 m | reverse complement strand
ACAACGTTCCCGTTCAATTATTAAATAATACCGATTCAAGTTCTTATAATAACATGAAAGAGGCGAAAAAAGCATTGTATCAATCATGCGTTATTCCCGAATTATTAAAGATTAAAGACGAATTAAATCGTTGGTTGGCTCCGAAGTATGGCGAAAATCTTTGTATTGAATTTGATTTTTCAGTTATTCCGGAATTACAAGAGGAAACAGACAAGATCGTTGATCAGTTATTAAAGGCCTGGTGGATTACGCCAAATGAAAAAAGGGCCGCAATGAATTACGGACGTGACGACGAAAATATAAATCTTGACGATTATTATATTCCGTCAAACTTAATGCCGGTCAAAGGGATCGACGATTTAGAAATACCGATTGAATCAATTGACGTTGACGTTGATAAATTTTTCAGCAAACAAGAAACAATAATAAAAGATCAAACGTTTGACAATTATCCGCAAACCGCGTCAAACAATGCGTTAAGAATGATTAATTGGCGCGAAAAATACAAAGACGAAGTTGAGGCCGGAACGCCAACGGGTTGGAGACGCGCAACAATGTTAGCGAATAGAGATCCTTTGACGATTGAAATGTTAAATCGAATTAAATCATTTTTTTCGAGACATGAGGGAAATCAAGTTATTGCGGATCAGTACAAAGAAACACCATGGAAAGACAATGGATTTGTTTCCTGGAATCTTTGGGGAGGGACTGCAATGAAAATTTGGACCGAAAAAACATTGGACAAGATAAACAAAGAATAAATTTTGGAAATAAACCGCGACAAATGGCAAACGGAGTTTGAAAAAAACTTGGACAAAGCGGAACGAAAACAAATTTCAAAGGTCAAACGCTTTTATAAAAAAGAATATGACAAAGGGATTAAATCGTTTGTTTCGCAAGGTCAAACGTCTTTTAAATTATTGTTTGACGAAAAGGATCTTTTAAAAATTTATAGAGATCTATATCAAGAAACCGGATTGCAATTCGCAAAATGGTATTCCGGAAACTTTAAAAAGTTTATTAAAAAATCATTTGATAAAACTCAAATTGATATTTGGAAAAATTCTTTTGGATCTTTTGGATCCGCAATGGGCGCTCAACGCGTCACATTGGTAAAGGGGACCGCATTAAAAACGTTGCAAAGAGTTACGCAACAATTAATGACGGATCCGGAATTCATGACAATGGGATCGTCACAACAAGCCAGGATTTTAAGAAATCAATTTGCTTTATATTCACAACAACAAGCCGAAAGATTGGTCCGAACGGAAACAACGGCGGCCGCAAATTTTGCACAAAAAGAAGCGGCAAACACAATTTTCCCGGGCGCTCAAAAAGACAAGGTTTGGATCGCGGCATTTGATGACCGCGTTCGCGATAGTCATGCAGCGGCGGACGGACAACAAGTCAAGGAAAACGATCTCTTTATTGTAGGAGGTCAACAAATGGCATTTCCTGGGGATCCGGCCGGAGGCGCGGCCGAGGTTATAAATTGCCGTTGTTCTCATTATTACGTCCCAAGACAAGACGCCCAGGCAGCCGCCGGAATTGACGGGTTTTCTTTGGGACTTGGCGGAGGATCCGCGACCGGATTTGGAATGATCGACGCAATCGGCGCGGCCATTGGATCAACATTGGTTTCGTCAGCGCAAAGAATAATTTCAGACGCCGCAAAAACATTAAAAGAGGCAAAGAGTCAATTGAATGATTTGTTTTCGCAATACGGATTTAATGTTGACAAAATTACAATGAGTCGATCATTAACTTTAGCGCAATACAATGAAAGAATTCAAGAATTAAAAAAATTAATGTCTCAATATAATTTCGGGACCGAGGCAAATTTAAAACGGGCAATAACTATTTTAAACAAATCAACTAAAAGCGCAAACGGATCTGTTTCGAGTTTAAGATATAACGGGGATTTAACAAAAATTAATTTCGGGGATGAAGTCAATCGTTGGTCAAGTCGAAATCGAATAATTTCAACCGAGGAATTTGTCAAACGATTTGGATCAGCCGTTGACGAAGCAAACAATCATTTGTCAACAATGATTCATGAAATGGCGCATGTAATGGCGAGATCAAATGATCCAAGACATCGAGAATTTTTCAGAAAATTAAGCGAGATTCGCGTTTCTTATCGAGCAGATATTGCAAAATATCAACAAGCGAACAATTATAAAAAATATAATGAAATATATTTGGGCCGATACGCAAATCATGACATTGACGAATTTTTGGCCGAGGGTTGGACCGAATATCGTTTGAGTTCAAATCCGTCACAATATGCGCGTTTGATAGGCGAATTGATTGATCAAAACTTTAAATTTTAAAACATGAGTAGTCCAAAAGAAAAAACATTCATTTGTAATAATTGCAAACATTTGCGTTTAATTTCCGGCGGATGCGACGCGTTTCCCGGAGACATTCCGTTCGGAATGGGCGTTTTGTTTATGCATGACAAGCCGTTTCCAGGTCAAAAGAACAATATTGTCTTTGAAAGAGGCGAGGCAAAAATGGAGTAATTTTTAAAATTTGTATATTTACAAAAATTTTTATCATGAATCAAATATTATACAAAGCGGCGCCCGTTGGCGAATTAATTGACGCAGACGAAAAGGCGGGAATTATAAAAGGTTACGGAAGTTATTTTGGGAACAAAGACTCGGACAATGACGTGATCATAAAAGGAGCGTACAAAAAAACCATTGCCGAAAACGGCGATCGAGTTAAATATTTGTATCAACATGATATGAATCAACCAATTGGAAAAATGACCGAATTATACGAGGATGACAAAGGTTTGGTTTTTGTTGCAGAAATCGCAAAAACACAACTCGGAAAAGATGTTGTTGAATTAATGAAGTCCGGAGTCATAACAGAAAATTCGGTTGGTATAATGCCAATTCAAAAAACAAACAAAGACGGATTTCGCGAGATAAACGAAGTTAAACTTTATGAAATTAGCGCCGTTACATTGGCCGCAAATGATCAAGCCAAGATTTTGGATGTCAAGGGAAATATTGATGTTGAAAAACTGGCTAAAAGATATGATAATTTATCAAAATTAATAAGAAAAGGAGAAATTTCCGACGACATGGGATTCGCCATTGAAGCGGAAATATTAAAGTTAAAATCATTATTTATTGAATTCACAAAGCCGACGGATATCGTCACTTTGCCGAATGTTGAAATAAAAAACAATGATTCGGAAGTGTTAAACTATTTATTAAATTCATTAAAAAAATAAAAAAATGGACGAAAAAATGAAAGACCAATTGGATTCAATAAGCAAATCAATTGATCAAAAAATTGAAACGAGTAATGTTGAGATCGTTGAAACTTTAGTTGCAAAAACAAATGATGTTGTTGCGACGGAAGTTAAATCAATAAGCGACAATATTAATCAAAGACTTGACGCCATGGAGGTTTCAAGCAAAAAGAATTTCAGCACACCAAAGAGAGCAACGTTTAAAAACGCTTTAAAAGAAGCATTGGACAACGGCGCAATTGAGGGACTGCAAAAGGGAATTGATTCCAACGCGAGATTTGTTGTAAAAGCAAGTATGACGACGGGAGCGGATTTTACCGGAGAGGTAATTCCGGCGAATAGGGTTGACGGATATAAATTTGATCCAACAAGTCCAACGCACATAAGACAATTATTGGCACAAGGAAGCACACAAAGCGACGTTGTTCGTTACGTTAAAGAATCGGGATATTCAAACGGAGCGTCAGCAAAAGCAGAGGGAGCGGAATTGACTCAAAGTGACTTTGACATGACGGCGGTTGACGCAAACGTTAGAAAAATCGGGACTTATTTCCGAATTTCTGAAGAAATGTTGGCAGATACACCACAATTGACAAGTTACATTTCAGCAAGAGCGCCGGAAAAACTTATGCAAGTTGAGGACGATCAAATCTTGAACGGAAACGGAACATCGCCGAATTTATCCGGAATTGTTACGGACGCGGCGTCATTTAGTGCCGGAGATTTAGCAAATTCTGTTGAAAGTGCAAACGAATTTGATGTTATTGTTGCAGCGTTAAACCAATTAGCAGCGTCTAATTATGAAGCGGACACAATTCTATTAAATCCAAGCGATTTTCACAAAATATTATTGTTAAAAGATTCGACAAACAACTATTTAAAAGACCAAGTTTATAGCGGCATTTCGCCGGTATTTATGGGCGTTAAAGTTGTTCTTAATACTGCAATCTCGGCCGGAGATTTCTTAATTGGAAACTTTGGCGTTGGGACTCAATTGTGGGTAAGAGACGGAATCAACGTCGAGTTCTTTAAAGAGGACGGAATCAACGTTAGAGAGGGATTTGTAACAATCCGCGTATCTGAAAGAGTTGCATTAACCAACTATTTACCGAACGCATTCGTTGCCGGAGATTTCACAACTGCAAAAGCAGCATTGGAGACTCCATAAATTCGGGATCATAACCATGAAACGGGGATCGCATTAATTTGCGGTCCCTTTTTTTTTGATTAAATATAAATTTATTATCTTTGTCGTGAACGTGTTGATCGGGCAAGTAGTTGAATTGTTCCGGTCTTAATTTTCTCAACTAAAGTCACGTTCACTTTAGAAATCCTGGTTAGCCATTCATTTGGTTTTAATCGGGATTTCTCTTTTTATATTCCCTTTTAGTTATAACTTTTCACTATTTATTTTTTTGTATATTTGCAGAGTTCCGCCGCGTGGCTTGTCTTGTCAAAGAGGGCATTTCCGGCACGAAAATCCTCTTGTTTTCCGGCGGAGTAAAGTTTTGGAGTCAAAATCGTTTTTGGTTGCACAATGTAAATTGTACGACCGACATTGTTTTGGGAGCGCCTTAAAATGTTCTTAAAACTTTGTCAAGCCGATTTTGACTCCATTACGATTTTATATCCGGATCGGTTTTTTTTTCTACAAAACAACACGTTGATTTCCAGGAGGTTAAATAAAAATTGAAAAAATACTTTAAAAAAAACTGAAAAAATTCTTTTAAAAGTCAATAATGTTATTATCTTTGTCAAAAACAAATATTAATAATTAAAATTTTTATCATGCAAACATTAAACGAAACAACTCAAAAAGAAATCAGAACATTCAAAAAGAACGTATTATCAAATCTTGAAAGATCAATGATCGGAGACTTGAAAACAATCATTGACGTTGTAAGATACAACGACACAAATCATTCATTGATCAACGCGTCAAATGTATCAACAAATTTCAACAGATTAGAAAATTTCATTTGCGGAATTTATGACGGGTTTTTATACAACAAAGGAATCAACAAGGAAATTAAAACAATCGAAGATTTTTTCAGATCAAACGAAACGGATGAAAAAGTTATGTTGTATAGAGTATTTTCAAGCGTTGAAAACCTTGTCAAAACAATAAACAATCGTTTGGATGAAATGCCAGGTTTTGAGATTTCAGAAAACGACGCACACTTACAAAACTTTTAAAAAAAAACATTAATCAAAGGGATCAAATTTTTGGTCCCTTTTAAATAAAATCAAAATGGTTACAAGAAACAATTTAACAATTATACATGAAAAATTAAAAGGATCAAAAACAATCCATGTTCATGTTTACACAAAAGAACAGATCGAAAATCACAACGCAAAAAATAAATTCAATCGTTTGTTTGAAAACTTATTGTCGGCGTTTAATATAAAGGGCGTTTAAAGCGTTTTAAGAGGTTTAATTTAAAAAGATATACAAATGGATTACTTGAATTATTTAGATCCGGCAAACGAGCCGGAGTTTGAATGCAGCGTTTGCGGACGTCCAATGAGCGAGGACAAGGGAGTTTGCTCGAATGTTTGTTTTGAAGCCGATATGTTATGAGTCAAAAATATTTAAAACATTTAATCGCCGGATCAATGATCTTTTTTGGATTAAGGCAATTTATTTTTTTTCATGATTGGCCTTGTACGATTTATTTATTATTTATTGCGTTTTGCGTTTTAAGAGTTAAAGATTAGTTTTATTTATGTTGTTTGATCAAGCGTCCGTTTTTATGGGCGCTTTTTTTTTGTTGTACCTTTGATTTATGACCACAAACATAATTGGTTGTATTGCCGAGTATAAATTTGCAGTTTTTGCAATGGAGCGCGGACTCCAAGTTTCATTCCCTTTATTAAATACGTCGCCTTATGATTGTATCGTCGAATCGAAAACCGGACTTTATAAAATACAAATTAAATCAGTCAAAAAAACCAGGAAAAACAATCGCGTTTTTTTAAGACATGCAGACGGCAAATCTTATAAAAACAAAGACGTTGATTTTTTTGCGGTTTATTTTGAAAGAATGAATGGTTTCTTTATTTTCAGATATGCAGACGTCAAACAATCCGTCAAATTAGATTCAAAGAAATATTTAAAAAATTTTAATAACTTTGCATTACTTTAAATGTTTTCATATTTGTTTTGATTAAAAAGGCGTCAAATTTATGTTTGGCGCTTTTTTTTTATCTTTACAAAAAATATTTATCATGAAACTAAAATGTAAAACCACAATTTTAAGAGACGGAAAACGATTTGAAGCCGGAGACAAAATTGATTTACCGGTTGCAATTGCTGCAAGTTGGATCAAAAAAGGTTTGGCGGAAAAAATATCCAAAAAACAAAATAAAGATCAGATCGAAACCAAGGAATTAAAGGTCGAACATGTTGAAATAAAAAGCGATGACGGAAATTAAAATCTTACAAACCGGGAGCGTTGTCGTCGAGTTATCAGAAATCAAAAAATATTTAAGAATCGATTTTCAATATGACAATGATTTACTCGAGGCGATTTTATGGCAATCAACAATTTTTTGTGAAAATTATATTTCAAAAGATATTGTTGAAAAAACAAGACTTTTATTTTTAAGCGAAACCGAAAAAAATATTCTTTTACCATTTGGACCGGTTAAACAAATTGTTTCAGTAGTTGACGAAAACGATGACAACATTCCTTTTCAAGTTTTAGGAATAAACAATGAAAATATTGAATTTGATTCGCCAAAAAAAAATGTTTTTGTTAAATACGAAACGGAGGGGATCCGAAATTCATTAACAAAACAATCAATTTTGCAATTTGCCGCGACATTGTACGAAAACCGAGCGGATTTTGATCAAGATTCAAAAAGCGTCCAGGAAATACCAACAAAAGTCAAAACGCTTTTGACATCACTTAAAACAATGTTTATTTAATGCAGCCGGGAAACTTAAATAAAAAAGTTTATTTTTTTAACTTTATAAAACAAAGCGATAATTTCGGGGGTTTTAAAAATACAAGAAATTTTTATCTTGAATTGTGGGCCAACGTCAACCATAAAGGCGGCGAAATTGTTGATACATTCGGCAAACGCGAAATTGATCGACAAGTTGAAATCATTTTGCGAAATGATCCCGGCGATTCTTATAATATAAATATCGGGGACGTTGTTAATTTGAGCGCGTCAGATTCAAAATTTGATTACAGAATCAACGAGGTTTTTTTAATAAATAACGATAATTATTTAATAATAAAAGGAACGCAAGGATCAAAGCAATGAACATGAAAATAAATCAATCGGATCTTGGCGCCTTAAAAAATAAAATGGACAAATTAAGGGCATTCAGCGGACAAAAGTTGGCGAATGAAATTGGTCGAACGGGTTTGGAAATTGTCGGAATGGCAAAATCACAAGTTCCCGTTGATACCGGTAAATTAAAGCAATCAATAAAAGCAGAAAAAAAAGGAAAAAAAGTTGAAATCGTTGCGGCGCAAGATTACGCGCCTTATATTGAATTCGGGACCGGGGGAAATGTAGATTTTGACGATATGATCCAACTTGGAATTCCGGCAAGTTATGCATCACAATTTAAAGGTCAAAGGCCTGGAAATTTGAAGCCAAGGCCGTTTTTCTTTGGATCCGTTAGAGTTGGGTTTAATAACATGTTAAATCGATTAAAAAACAATTTAAACAATACTATAAAATGAGGTCATCAATGCGATTTATACGTCAACAAATTATTTCAGCGCTTACAAATCAAGTTGTTGTCAATAGTCAAACAATTGACGTTTATAATCGAATTCCGTCAGACGCAAATTATCCGTTGATTCGGGTTTATTCGGTTTCATTAAACGAATCGGACCAAAATCAATCGTCATTTATTACGCAAGGAATTACAAGAATTGAAGCGATTGCGAGATACGAGTCCGACGACGGAGGGGATCTCGATGTTAATTTAATGGTTGATCAAATTTTAACTATTGTCAGATCAAGGCCGCAAATGTTTACGCAAGGAAATGATTTTAATATTTTTACAAGCGTAAACAATGGAGTCAAGTATTTAATTGACGATTTAAAAGATCGCACATATTACCGGGCAATTATAGAGATACAAAATAAAGTCGAACAATTAAATTAATTAGAAAAAAATATAAAATGACAGATATAAAAGTTTACGCGTTAAACGCGTTTTCGCTTGTTGTTTCTTTTACGCACATTGAAAATTCATTAAAAATAATTTTATTAATTGCGTCAATAGTTTACACAATTCAAAGAATAAGACAAGAAAATAAAAACAAAAATAATTGAGGGAAATCAATAAAATAATAATTCATTGTTCGGCCACAAGAGAGGGACAAGAAATGAGCGTTCAAACGATCAAATCTTGGCATTTGAAAAGAGGTTTTTCGGACATTGGTTATCATTATTTAATCCATTTAAACGGATTGATTTCTTATGGCCGAAACATAAAAAGAAGCGGCGCACACACAAAAGGACAAAACAGAAACTCAATTGGAGTTTGTTATGTTGGCGGAGTAGAGTCAAAGAGAGGCGCAAATGGAAAATTTATTGCTAAAGATACAAGAACGCCGGATCAAAAATTGGCGCTTTTAGATCTATTAAAAACGCTTAAAAGATTAAATCCAAACGCGACAATTCATGGCCACAATGAATTCGCCGCAAAGTCATGTCCATGTTTTGACGTTAAAAATGAATATTGTAATATTTAAAAAATGCCTGGAGACTACAAAAAAAAGAATGGAACAACGAGAGTCGGAGACGCGATCCGTTGGTTGGTAAACCAAGGAAAAAACGTTGCGCCGGAAATTCTTGACATTGCCGGATCAATAACCGGGATCGAGGGATTAAATATTTTAAGCGACAAAATAAAGTCAGACGGAAAATTGTCAGATAAGGACAAAGAAATGTTGTTGGCGGAGTTGCAATTTGATATGATCGAAATGCAAGAGTTGACAAAGCGTTGGATCTCGGACAATTCCGCGTCATGGTGGACAAGAAACATTCGGCCCATGACATTGGCATTTTTGACCGCAAATTTATTTATTTATATTATACTCGATTCGTCGCTAACAGATTTTTCGATCAATGAAAAATGGATTGATCTTTTATCAAGTGTTTTATTATTGGTTTATGGCGGTTATTTTGGCGCCAGGTCCGCGGAAAAAATCGTTAAGTCTTTAAAGAAATAATTCTATTTTTTAAATATTTACAATCTTTTTTTTAAATTTTGTATTTTTGCGATAAATCTTTTAAAATATGTCAATTAGAAACGACGCCTTTTTTTATTTTAAGCCGAGCGCATACAAACAAGCAAAAATTTACACACAAGTCCCAATTACGGGACAAGCGGATTTCGACGTTGATCGCGAAACTTATAAAAACAGACTTGCAAAAGGCCAGGTTTTACAAAACATGGATCAAAGTGTTCCGACATTATCCTATATTAAAAAGGAGCGTAATTTGTACGGAAAACCGCAATCATGTCCCGTTTTAAATATTGAGGAACAAAAATATAATTATCAATTCAATTCTCATGATCAAAACACGAGTACTTATAGTTACCTTGATACAAACGTTAGTTTTAATAATAAAAGATTTATTGACGGATCACAAATTGCAACCTTTGTCGAGAATACAAGCGTTGTTTCACATGTAAGGTCGGATTTTGAATTTATACCCGAAGTATTTTCAAATTATTTCACTTATTCGGGTTATGTAAAATTTAGAAAGGCGTCTAAATATTTTTATGTTGCGATTGAATTACAAAACGTTACGGCAAATGTTCTATTTAATATTGATAAATCCGAAGTCGAATCCGTTAAACATTCGTCCGGAGTAAAAGCGTCCGCACAAATTTACACAATAGACGAGGAAAAAACGCAAGATTTAAAGGCGGACGGAGTTACTCCAAATCCATGGATGAGGTTTGAATTAACGCTCCAATTTCCGAATAATCAAGTCTCTTTTAATCCGATTCCGGTCCGAGTTCAAATGAAACCGAAATTTTCAAATATAAATCAATTGGAAGATTCAGACACCGGCGCACTTTGTTATTACAATGGATTTCAATGGGAAAACGATATGTTTGCGTCAAGTTTAATCAAATCGGGAAATACGGCCGGTTTTAGAGGTCGAGATAATATTTACAAAGAATTTTCCGGCGTAGAATTAAGGCCACAAACAACAATTTTTGCAGATTTTAAGCCGTCAAGATTAATCAAAGGGAAACAAGGATCATATTTTAGCATAGCAAATTCAAACGGACAAGAACGATTTGATATTTGGGTTTCCTGGAAAGATCGCGTCTATTTCCGAAATATAAGAAACGGAAATCAATATTTTCAAATTTATGGGGATTTTAACCCGGATGAAAGATTGCGTTGCGTTTTTACTATGGAATTTGGGCGTTGTGTTTTATACATTAACGGCGTCAAGATTTACGAAAAGGACGAATGTCAAGTTCCAATCGGAACAAGACATGTTTCATTTCAAAATCACACTTTGACAAATACGCAAAGCATATTTAAAGCCGATGTTCATGAAATTTTTGCGTTGCCGTATGTTGTGACCGAAAACCAAGCGATTAATTTAACACAATACAATCCTTAAAAAACAATAAAATATTTATTTCGTATATTTGAACAAAATTAATAAACTTTAAAAAAATTATAAAATGGCTACAACCGGAGTATTTAATGGAACAGATCTTGTTCTTGAAATTGAGGGAAATGTAATTGGACACACAACAAGTTGTTCATTATCATTATCACTTGACACACCAGAGGCAACAACAAAAGATTCGGGAGGTTTTTCGGAATTTATCGGAGGAATTAGAGGCGGAGAGATCTCTTTTGAGGGACTCGTTGCATACGATGACACGTTAAACGCCGTCGAATTGGCGGATTACTTATTAAACAGAACAAAAATAACCGCAGTATTTGGAACGTCAGAAAGTGGAGACGTAATTTATACGGCGGAATCTTTTTTGTCGAGCGTTGAAGTTTCGGCAGAAATGGAAGCGGCGGTTTCTTATTCGGGAAGTTTAACAATTACCGGAGCGATAGTAAAATCGACCAACTAAAAGAAAAAAAGTTTATTAAAATATTCATGCCGCCGTCAATTTTGGCGACGGCATTTTTTTTTATCAATTTAATCTTAAAATAATGGCAAACAAAAAAAGAGGTTTTATCGATTTACAAATCGGAGGCAAAAAAAGAACATTACATTTTTCAATGAATTTTTGGTCGGAATTTACCGAGCAAATGAATATTCCTTTGCAAGATATCGGATTAGCATTTGAAAAGGGAATTTCATTAAAAGGAATTAGAGCGTTGATTTATTCGGCGTTGTTGGCAAATGATCAAGAACAAGGAAACGTTATTGATTATACACTTTTCAGCGTTGGAACATGGTTGGACAACCTGGATTCCGAAAAAATAAATGACATTGTTCAAACAATGCTTGAATCAAAGATTTTAGGAATATCAATGTCCGAAAATGTAAAACCGGGAAAAGCGAAGCCGTCAAAAGCGAAATAAATTTCCTAAAATTAACCGAATATTATATCGGATTAATCGGTTTAAAACCGGACGAATTTTGGCGGCAAACATGGAGGGAAAACGCTTTAATGGCCGAGGCATACCATAACAAAACGAATCTTGAATGGGAACAAACAAGATATATTTCCGTAATGATTTATAATTCACAATGTAAGAAAAAATCTCACATGTTAAAACCGCATCAATTATTCAAATTACCGATTGACGAAAAGCGAAAAGAAAAAAGATTGATCCCACAATCGACAGAAAAAAGAAAAAACGAATTCTTAAAAAAATACAACTCAATGACAAAGAAAACGACGCTAAAATAAAAGCGTCTTTTTTTTTGTATTTTTGTTTCAATAAATTTTAATTATAATACCATGTCAAGCCAGGAATTAAGAGTCAATTTAACCGGAAATTCATCAAAATTAACAAGCGCATTATCAAGCGCGTCGGGAAAATTGGACGCATTCGGATCCAAAATGAAAAGTGTTGGATCGAGTATGACGGCGTCTTTGACTTTGCCTTTGGTTGCAGTTGCGGCCGCAGCCACAAAAATGGCTTTTGATTTTGATAAATCAATGGGCCAAATCGAATCTTTGGTTGGAATTGCCGGGGACAAGGTTAAACAAATGGGCGAAACGGCCAAAACAATGGCCGTCAATACCGGTAAAAGCGCAAATGAAGCGGCCGAGGCGTTGTTTTTTATAACGTCCGCCGGATTAAGAGGCGCAGACGCAACCGATACTTTAAACATGTCTTTAAAAGCGTCAGCAATTGGACTCGGGGAAACAAAACAAATTGCAGATTTGGCGACGTCGGCAATGAATGCTTATGGCGTTGAAAATATGAGCGCGTCCGCTGCAACCGATATAATGGTTGCCGCAGTTAGAGAGGGAAAATTGGAGGCGTCAGAATTGGCCGGAGCAATGGGAGGCGTTATTCCGATAGCGTCAAACATGGGAGTTTCATTTGACGAAGTCGGCGCAGCAATGGCCGCAATGTCAAAAACCGGAACAAATGCCGCAACCGGAGCAACACAATTGACCGCAATTTTAGCGAGTATAAAAAAACCAACGGCAGAAGCCGAGGCGGCATTTAATAAAATGGGATTGTCAACGCAAGATGTTCAAGCATCGTTGGCGGATCAAGGTTTAATGTCAACGCTTGAAATGTTACAACAAGGTTTGCAAAAAACCGGACAAGATACAACCGCAATTTTCCCAAATATTAGAGCGTTAAAAGGAGTTTTGGATTTAACCGGAAAAGGGATCGAGGACAACAAAAAAGTTTTTGACGCATTATCCCAATCCATGGGCGCAACCGATACCGCGTTTGAAAAAACGGCCCAAACGGCGTCTTTTAAAATGACAAAGGGAATGAATGCAATGAAAGAATCTTTGCATTCAGTAGGACAAACAATTTTGACGTCACTCGCTCCGACAATTGAAAAGTTAGGAAATTTTTTCACATCATTATCCGATAAATTTAAAAGTTTATCGCCGGAGACGCAAAAATTAATTATTGGTTTTGCCGCAGTAGTTGCAGCAATTGGACCGATCTTGGTCGTCTTGGGTACACTTATGACAATGGCTCCGGCAATTGGTGCGGCCATAACAATGGCAACCGGGCCGGTTGGTTTGTTGGTTATAGCATTGGCAGCCGTTGCGGCCGTAATTGCTAAAAATTGGACTCCAATAAAAGCGGCATTGGTTAAAGTTGCTAATTATTTTATTGACTTATACAATAACGCGTTGCCGGTCAAATTGATTGTTCAAGCGTTGATCATGCAATTCAAAAACACTTTGGCAGCCGGAAAATTTGTTTTTAAAACTTTAGTCACAATATTAAAAGCATTCGGAAGCGCTGCAATGGGTATTTTAGGGAGTTTGGGGGACATTTTAATGGGTATTTTTACCCTTGACATGGGAAAAATAAAATCCGGTTTTTCCGGAATTGGAGACGCATTGTCGAGCAATTTATCAAAAGCATTTGACGAAATCGGACAACATGCGTCGGATCTTGGATCAGATGTTGCCGGAAATTTTAATGATGCATTAAATGCCGGGAAAATTGATAAAATAAAACTTGAAACCGAAACAAGCGAAACACAAACAACCGAAGTTGAAACAAGCGCAACAACAGACGCGCCGAGTACAACTCCAGGATCAACAGATTACACAATAAAACCGGCGATTGATCCGGAGGCAGCCGCAAAAATTGCAGCGGTGCAACAAGAAATCAACAACGCTTTGGTCACAAACGACGCCGCCGCTTATGTTGCAAGAAAAGACGAAGCGACAAAATATTACGACGATTTAATTTCCAAAACGACCGAGGGATCCGCGCAAGAAATTGCATTGCAACAAGCAAAAACGGCGACATTGGGACAATTAGAAGCAGACGAAAACGCTCGATTGTTGGACGTAAAACAACAAATTCTTGACGCAACAAACGCGTCAAAAGAGGAACAACAAGCGCTTGAAAAAGAGCGCATTGCATTGCATTACGAAGAATTACGAGCAATGGCCGAGGAAAACGGATTAATGACCGCAGAAATGAGAGCGGAATTTGACGAAGCCGAAAAAGAGGCACAATTGGCCGTTTACGAGGAAAAAAAGACCATGTTCATGGGATTTATGATGACAATGTCAGAGGCCGAAACATTAATGCAAGGAATCGGATCACAAATTGATAGCGCATTCGGAGTAATTGGAAACTCAATTACCAACGCAATGGGCGGAGCGGAATCCGCAATGGGCGCTTTTGTTGGTACACTTGCGAAAGATGCAATGAAAATAATTGGCCACAATTTAAAAGTTTCCATGACCAACTCAATAACGGGAGCGTCCGAATCCGCGAAATCATTCGGACCGGCGGCGGCGTTTGTTTTACCGGCATTAATTGCCGGAGCAACGGCGTTGATTTCAAGTTCGTTTTCTAAATTTGCGGCCGGTGGTATTGTAAGCGGTCCAACAATGGGACTTGTTGGAGAATATCCAGGAGCAAAATCAAATCCGGAAGTCATTGCGCCTTTGAATAAATTACAAGGGATGTTGGCAGAAAATGGAGGCGGCGGAGGCGGCCAAGTGAATGTTGTTGGCGATGTCAGACTTGACGGACAAGATCTTTTGATCGCGTTTGAAAGAGCAAACGAAACGGCCGAAAGAATATATTAAAAATAAATAAATGGGTTATCAAACAAAATATCGTCTTGATTTTTCAGATGTTGACGGAAATCCGTATCGTCTCGAAATATTAAAAAAGGATTATTTATCGACACAAGTTTTTCCGCTTATTGGAGGCAAAGATCCGATAAAAATATCCTGGCAATCGTCAGACGATTTTTATAAACCAATAATCGGATCTAAATGCACAATTCAATTATTAGAAACCGAAACAACAAATTATGACGAATTTTATAAATTTGACGAAAGAGAATATAAAATAAATGTTTATTACGGAAAATCAATTGCAACAAGTTTTGAGGAACGCGTTTTTTCAAACGATACAATTATTGAATCTTTGGGTTGCGTTGACGACGTTTTAAATTTCAACTCTTTTTATAGTTCTTTTGCAAATCGAGTCAATCAAGATCTTGGAGTCATGGAGGACGATTTATGTTGGAAATCACAATTAACGGATTACAATATTGTAGATTACGATCTTTATTGGACCGGTTTCATGGTCGTTGATAGATACAAGGAAAAACTCCAGGCCAAACCATACAAAATTCAATTAAACGCATTTGACGGACTCGGAACGCTTAATGATTTTGACGCGCCTTATTACCAAACATTTGATCAACAAAATGATCTTGGAGCGTTGATCGATATTCAAAGAATTTATAATATTATTGACGATTTAGATCTTGAAATTCCAATTGCTTTTCAACAAGATATTGGAACAATTAACCTTTTCGGATTAAATTATCCGGCGCCACAACCATTTCCACAACGTTTTCCGTATCATGGAAGCGCGTTTGGACCGGATTCGGAATTTGACTCAAAATTTAATAATTATTCGTCAAAAAAGACTTTGGAGGCAATATTTACTTTAAATAATATGCGAATTTTTCAATCATTTGGAAAATTTTATGTCACACAACATTCAAATTTATTTGATATAAGTCTTAAAGACGAAATAAGAAACGAAGTTTCAACGTCAAATCCGACAACAATTCCAACGGATATTCGAGACAAAATCACACTATTAACGCAACAACAGAACAACGAAAGATTTTTAACCGAAGTTTTTTCCGGGGACAATAACACCGGCGCTTATTTACCAATTTCATTGACAAACGATTACGTTTCAATTTCAGCGCCCGAAAGATTAATTCCTTTGTCAAAAAATTTACAAGCGGAATATTTACAACCGCTTGACAAAGTGACAATTAAATGGAAAAGAGGCGACACGATTTTTCCTTTTTACAATTCCGGATTTGAATACAATCAAGAATTAGCCGGAACAATTATTCCGAATCAATACGTTCAATTTAATACAATTACAACTTTAATGACGCAAGAAAATCCAAAGTCCGGAAATTGGAGCGTCAGAGTTCAACCAAGTTTTGACGTTACGGCGCCGAATCCGTTAACAATGTTTAGGATCCCAAAAATTGGGACATTTTCATTTCCGGCGGGGGATTTAAGGCCAAAAGTAATTGACGACATTTCCGATTATGGTTGGAAAATGAGCGTTTATAATAAATTTGACACAAACAACACGCAAGTCGGCGGAACAATTTATATAAATTTTAGGGTTTCAATGTCGATCAGTTGGTCCGGGCCAACAACATACACAACGGATTATTACTATTGGAATCAAGTTGACAAAAAATGGGATTTATCAACGTCAACATCAAACACTTATGTTTTGATGACGGCAATCAATGAATATCAAGATATTAAGGTTAAATTTTCGGCCCAAGGAATTATCCGACGCGACAACCAGGAGGACGCGCAAGGGAATTTGTCAAATATTGGATTAATTGGTATAACTCCTTTTTTAATGAGTCCGCAATGTAATGACGTTGACTATAATACAACATTTTATGACAATATTGTTTTAAGTGTTCCGGAACGAGTAAATCCGCCGGACATTGAAAAAACTTATATTACAAAAATAAATTCTCCAGGAATTAAAACAACAAAAAAAGAGTTTAAAATTGATTTCGGAATTTCATTATATCCAAAATATAGAGCAAGAGACAATGATATCGGGACCGGGTTTTTTCCAATTGGTAGTTTATGGAAAGATCCAATTCTTTTAAAATCGCAAGTTATTGCAAACGATTACCGAGAATTTGTCACACGTTACGACGGCAATTTTAAAAACAAAAACAAAAAACCAATTGGATTTCACAATAAAGTTTGGATTGATTACGGCAATTTATTGCAAGAAAAACAATCGTCAATTATTGACGGAATGACTTTTAATGTAAAACAAAATAATTATAAAATAAAAGCACACGTCCCAAATGACGACGACGATGTTGCAGTTACAACAGACGTTCAATAATAAATAAATACTAACTTTTTTGTTTTGTTTGCCGACGCCAATTTGGAGATTCTTTTTTCCTTTTTGGCGTCTTTTTTTAAAAAAATTTTTTTTTATTGCAAATTATTTTTTATTTTTGCATTAAATCAAAATATTTAAAGACATGTTTGAAAACTTATTTATCGCACAAATGAAGCGATTAAAATTAAAACGTTACGATGTTTGCGAATTGCTAAAATGCACAATGCCAACATTAAAATCAAGACTCCAAAATCCAACAAGTTTCACAATTGGCGAAGCCATTATTTTGGCCGAAAATGGGTTTTATTTAAACGCGATCATGGACTCAATTTTTGAAGTCTATGAAGTAGAATTTCCGCAATTATTAAAAGGAATTTCAAAGGAAAAGAGTAAAATTTTTATTAATTCAAAACAAGAAAATGAAAACAATTAACATCAAAGGGAATGATTATATTCCCGTAAATCAAAGATTGATTTATTTCAGATCAACGGCCATTTATAAAAATTGGCAAATCAAAGAAAACATTGTTTCAATAAATGAATCGGAGGCAATTTTTAAAGTAACAATTTTAAATGAAAATGCGGTTGAAATTGTTTCAGCGCATTCGCAAGAATATCGCGATTCAAGTTATATCAATAAAACATCATTTGTTGAAAATGGTTTCACATCGGCGCTCGGACGCGCGTTGGGTTATCTTGGAATCGGAATCGACACGTCAATTGCGTCAAAGGAGGAAATCGACAACGCAAAAAATAACCAGGATCAAAAAATTGAATCCAAAGATTCGCGACCATGGTTGACAGAAACTCAACTTGTCGCAACATTAAAAGGACAAACAAGTCAAGCGGAAAACGTTCTTAACGCTTATAAAATGAAAAAAGAATTTAGAACAAAAATAAAAACAAAGTTTAATTTATAAAAAAAAAATCATGAGCAAAAAAACAATTTATGTTGACGGAATAAGGTTTTTCCCAAAAGGCGAAACATCAAACGAAAACATCCTGGCAAATGGAGTAATTACTCCGAACAAATTAATTGAATGTTTAAAAAGAGACGATGTCGTTGACGCAAAAAGCGAATACAACGGAGACGTTCAATTCAAATTTACTCTTTGGAGTAATGATGACGGAGGCGTTTCAATGAGTTTTAACACCTACAAACCGAAAGAAGTATTAGAGGAAAAAACAAGCATTTCGCCAAAACTTAATGATGACGATTTACCTTTTTAAAGAGTAAATAAACAATTGATCAAGGCGGTTTCAATTCATTTTGGAATCGCTTTTTTTTAAAGTTTTTTTGCAAATCGAAATAATTTCTTTAAATTAGTGTTTTTACTATTAACATTTAAACATTTAAAGCATGTCACATTTAAACAATCAAGCGTCCGGATTTTTGTATTTAAGGACCAAAGCAATGGAGATTGAAATTGAACGATTAAACAAAAAAATTCAAAAGCAAAGTTTTAAAAAAAATAAACTTGAATTAAAGATCAAAAAACAAAAACAAGTAATTGACGAACAAGTTGATTATATTTTAAATCAAAATTAAAAATCAAAACATGAAAACAAAATTTGACTCAAACGAAATTTATCATTCGTCGCCAGGAATAAGCGCGTCCGGATTAAAATCAATTTACAAAAAATCGGTTTATCATTTTTTAAATCAAAAACCTTTTGAATCGCCGTCAATGGCATTTGGAACGGCCGTTCATGGTGCAATGTTGGAATCCGAAAAATATTATAATGATTTTCACGTCATGCCAAAAATTGATCGCAGAACAAAAGCCGGAAAAGAACAATTTGAAATTGAACAAAAAAAAGCCGAGGGAAAACAATTGGTTTCTTTTGACGATCATACAAGGATCACAAAAATTCTCGAAAATTTCCGAAATCATGAATTGGCAAAAAAATATTGTCAAGGCGAAATTGAATTGTCGCATTATAAGAAATTTGAAAATATTGACGTTAGAGTAAGACCGGACGTTTTGAACAGAGTTGGCGATTATATTTCAGACGTCAAAACATGTCAAGACAATTCGCCAATTGCATTCAAAAGAGATATTTATAAATATTCCTATCATTTACAAGCGGCGTTTTACATGGATCAACTCGGGATCAACAATTTTAAATTTATCGCCGTTGAATCAAATTATCCTTATTCAATCGAAGTTTATACATTAAGCGACGATTTTTTGGATCAAGGCCGTCGCGCATGGAAAAAAGCGTTTGCAGATTATAAATTGTATAAAGAAAACGGAATTATTTCCGGTTATAATTGGAACGATTTTGGCGATGACGGAAGTTTAATATTATAAAAATTTAATAAAATGAAAAAAATTATTTATTGGTTTAAAAACCTTTTTAAAAAACAATCAAAACAAGTGGAAAAAATTGTAATTATAAAAGAATATGACGATCCGTTTCAAGAATTAAACGAATTGATCGTAAAAGTTGACAATCATTTTAATTGTGACATCAGCAAAAACACACGTCAAAGGGAAATCGTAATGGCCCGAGGCGCGTTTTTTTGGTTGGCAAGAAATACAACTTTTTATTCTTTGGCAAAAATTGGAAAATCAGTTAAAAGAGATCATTCGTCGGTCGTTTATGCTTTAAAACATTTTCAATCCTGGATTGATCAAGATGTTGTTTTTAAGTCAAATTTTGAATCTTTGAAAAAAAACATTTTAAGCGGATTCGAGCAAAAATTCATGACAAACGACGAATTATTATATCAATATAATTCTTTAAAAATTGAAAACGATATATTAAAAAAAGAATTAATTAAGTTAAAAAAATGAGCAAATATTTAAACTACTTAAACTATAATTATTTTAGGGAAATAAATTTTATCTCAATTAAAAGCAAAATAAATGAAAAAACCGATAAAATTAAAACAAAAGAAAATAAAAAAAGATAATCGAGTTCCGGATTATTATATTGGAACAAACAAAAAAAGAAATTATCAAGCGCGGTTTGTTGTTAGTGACTTTGATTGTACTTATAATGTAGGAACGGCCGTCACTTATTTATTAAGGAGTCCGCGAAAACATGAAAAACCAATTGACGACATTAAAAAAGCAATTGCACACTTGGAGTTTGAAATCGAAAAATTAAATGAAAAAAAATAAAAATGTTTGACGGATTAGAGATCACAATTAAAAAAGTTAAAAAAGATCATTATATTTTAGTAATAATAAAAGGCGATCAAAAGTTTTCCGAAGTTTTGGAAAAATCTCAAATTAGATATTTGATTGGAAAATTAGACAACGAAATTTAAAATGAAAAAAAATCCATTTGATAAATATTTAAAAGGCGAGGATCTTTTACAAAGGGCCGTCATGAATTATATTGAGTTACAATATCCTGGGACAATTTACACGCATCCAATGAACGAGGGTAAACGATCCAAGTTTGAACAATATAAAATGAAATATCTTGGCGCAAAACCTGGAATCCCGGATCTTTTAATATTTACACCGAATGGAGTTTTTAATGGTTTAGCGATTGAGTTAAAGTATAAGTATAACAAACCGACAGAGAATCAAAAAAAGTGGCTTAAATGGCTCGAAAAGTGCAATTGGAGCGTCCATTGTCATAATGATTTTGACGATTGCGTCGAAACAATAAATAAATACTTTAATAAAGAATAAAAAAAATGAAATATCATTCAATATATTTTGACGAAATTAATCAAAAGGTCCGTTGGACGAAAGATCCCAAAATCACAACAAATAAATATAATTATATCGGCGAAGCAACGAGAGTTGAATTTGATCTTTTAATTGAATTACTTTGGTATAAATACGAGGACGAAGATATTCATTTGTTGGAATTCAAATCAGTTTTTGACGAATTAAGAATTTTTTGCGATAAAATAAAGAACAATTACAATATTTGATTTATTTTTGATTATTGCGTCGCGGCAATAAATAAATTAAAAATTCTCCATTAATGAGGCGACCGCGACCGCCAAATTTTTGGGGTTTTTTTTTACAAAACAAAACAAAATGAAAGTAAATAAAATTTATAAACCAAAAAAGTTTTCGAGATTTACAATAATTCCGAATTCAATTTTTAGAAACAAAGGAGTTTCAGCAGCCGCAACCGGACTTTATTGTTGGTTATTTTCACACACCGACGACGCGGAAATTTGCATCAAATTCATTTGCGGCCATTTTAAGGAGGGAAAAGACGCAATTAATAAAAGGATCAAGGAATTGTCAAATCTTGGATATTTGGATCGCCAGGAGGTCCGAAACAAGGGAAAATTTGCCGGTTACAATTATTATTTAAGTACAAAACCAAGTTCAACCGCAACCGAAAAAACCGCAGCCGTAAAAACCGCGACGGAAAAACCGGCGCCGGTATATCCGCAACAAAGTAATACTATTAATAAAGAAATAATAAAAGAAGTAAAAGACAATAAAACAAAATCGCCAATTTATAATGATAGTTTAAAAAAGGCGTTTCCGTTTTTTGTCGATTTATTTCCAAAACAATATCAACCAAAAACAAAAAATCAATTGGATAAATGGATTGATTGTCTTGATAAAATTGAAAGACTTGATAAATATAATTTAAAGGACGTTTATATTGTTTCAAAGAATTTGCGAAATGATCAGTTTTGGCAAAAGAATTTTTTATCAATTTTAAAATTTAGAAATACAGATAAAAACGGAATTAAATACATTGATCGTTTTATGCTTGATCATAAATCAAAACAAAAACCGATTGCATTTGAAAAGATCAAAAACTTGGTTGATTTTTTTGTTTATAGAAGTCCAACAACGGGCGAAAAGGAAATCGGAGCAAATACAAAATCCGGAAAAATTCATGAATTTAATATTAAACAAACATTGCAATCAAATGAATTTGACGAATTAAAAAAATGGATCTTAAATGGAAATAAATAAAAATTATTATTTAAACAAAACGGAACAAGAAATTGTCAAGATCATTTCACAAATGAGACAAGAAAACAAAGTCAAAACCGGTTGGAATGGCTATGGTTGTTTGACTGAAAATGGTTTTAAAAGGAATTTGATCGGTTTTGGCGCCGAATTTATATTCGCCAGGGAGCAAAATTTATTTCTTGATATTGAAATTAAAAATACATCAAAGAAAAAAAAGACCGACAATTTCGATTGTAATTTTCAAGGAATGTCCGTTGACGTAAAAGCCGCAACAAGGGATCGTCAATTAATGATCCAAAAAACAAACGTTTCAAGCGTTGATTGTTTTGCTTTTTTCATTTGTGAAAAGTTTCCAAAATACAAGTTCAAAGGATATGCAACGAATCACATGATCTTTAAAAAGTCAAATATTAAAAAAACAAAGGTTTTATCATATTGCATCGATCAAAATAATTTATTAAATGACGAACAATTGATTTTCTTAAAAAATATTTAAAAAATTTTTTTACATTTACGAATCAAAACAAAACAAAAAACAAAATGAAAACTTTTAACGATTTCGGAATTGACGTTGGAAACAAGTCAACCGGGAAAATCAAAACAAAATGTCCAAAATGCAGCCATACAAGAAAAAACAAACGCGACAAATGTTTGTCCGTTGATCTTGATCAAGGTTTATTTAATTGTCACAATTGCGGATTCAGCGGAACAACTAAATTTCAAGTCAAGCCGGATTTTATTAAACCGGTCGAGATTAAAATTAATTTATCGGAAAAAATAATTAATTGGTTTTTAAAAAGAGGGATTTCAAAATCAACTTTAATCAATTGGAAAATTGGCGAATCAATTGAATATTTTCCGCAAGTCCAGGAAAAAAGAAATTGTATAAATTTTAATTATTATAGAGACAATAAACTAATAAATGTAAAATATCGAGACGGGCAAAAAAATTTCAAAATGGTTTCGGGAGCGGAATTGATTTTTTATGGAATTGATAATGTTAAAGCAATGGACAAGGTCTTTATTGTTGAGGGCGAAATGGACGCTTTATCTTTACATGAATCCGGAATTTATTCGGTTTGTTCGGTCCCAAACGGAGCATCAAAAGGAAATCAAAGACTTGAATATCTTGACAATTGTTTTGAATATTTTAAAAATAAAAAAGAAATAATTCTTTGCACCGACAACGATTCTCCAGGAATTGCGCTCCGAAACGAATTGGCGCGACGATTTGGATCGTATCGTTGCAAATACGTTGATTTCGGCGATTATAAAGATCCTAACGAGGTTTTGATTAATCTTGGTCAAGAAAAGTTGAGAGAGGTTTTAAAATCAGCCAAAAATTTTCCAATGGAGGGCGTTTTGAATGTCAGCGATATTTGGAATGATGTTTTGTCTTATAATGAAAACGGAGTTAAAAATTACTCGATCGGTTTGCCGAATTCCGATAGTTTTTTTAAAATGGAATTGGGCCAATGGTCCGTTGTAAGTGGAATTCCAAATTCGGGAAAATCGGACGTCATGGATCAAATATGTTGCAACCTGGCGACGCGTTACGATATGCGTTGCGCAATGTTTGCTCCGGAGTCGTTTCCATATGAGGGCCATATTAAAAGAATTGCAAACAAATTAAACGAAACAAATTGTAAAAACGATGAATTAAATCAAACAAAAGATTTCATTCAAGATCATTTTTATTGGATAAAAATTGACTTGGAAAATTTAACGTTAAACGGAATATTAAATGCTTTTAAAGAATTAGTATTTCAAAAGGGAATTAATGTTTGCGTCATTGATCCTTGGAACATGCTTGATCATTCGGCGCAAAGGGATCATTCTTATATCGGAAAAGCGTTGTCACTAATTACGCAATTTTGTCAGCAAACAAATACGCATTTATTTTTAATTGCGCATCCAAGAAAAATCGAATCTGAAAATGGATCCTATAAAAAACCGACGCTTTATGACATAAGCGGATCCGCAGATTTTTTTAATAAAGCATACAACGGATTAATTGTTTATCGTTGCATCGGTCAAAAAACAAAATTTGATTCGGACATTGTTAAAATTTATGTTGAAAAGGTAAAACGAAAAGAAAATGGACAACTTGGCGAATTTGACATTGCTCCGGATTTTAATAATGGCGGCGTTTATAAAGACATCGAATTGGCGACGTCAAATTTAAAAGTTTATAAAGATCAAGTTCCTTTTTGATATGGCAAAAAAGAAAAAATTATTGTTTCCAACGGATCGTCATTATAAGGCGATTCAATGGTGCATCAATAACAACATAAAAGTTGCAGTACACCCAACAAGGGCCGGTTTAAAGGTAGTCATTGACGAAAACGGGTTAAAATCAATGTCTCCGGGGACTTATACGAACAACGAAGCCAATGACAAAGTTTGGGAATTATATTTGTATCTTTACGATAAATATTGGAAAATATGAGACTTAATTTTAATACATCAATTTATAATATTATCGGAGTAGTTTTTGGAGTAAATTATTGGTCGTCATCAATGGACGATGAATTTTTAAACGAGGCAACAATATCCGGCGAAGTTGAACACGAATTACAATTCTTTTTATTGGTTGTTGGTTTTTCTTTTACATGGTACACTTTGAGGGAAAATGAATAAATGGACCAACATTAAATTTATAAAAGAAACTCCCGGAAATCCGAGATTCATTTCAGATCCTAAATTTAAAAAATTAATAAAATCAATTAAAGATTTTCCCAAAATGTTGGAAATCCGTCCAATTGTAGTTGACGAAAACATGGTTATTTTAGGCGGAAACATGAGATTAAAAGCATGTAAAGCGGCCGGAATGTTTGAAGTTCCAATACAAATTGAAAAAGGATTGTCCGAATCGGAAAAACGAGAGTTTATAATTAAAGACAATTCCGGATTTGGCGATTGGGATTGGGATATCCTGGCGAATGAATGGGATGCAAAAGATCTTGTTGATTGGGGAATTGATATTCCGTCATTTGATATTGATCAAGACGATCAAGGCGAAAACGAAACAAAAACAGACGATTCGGATCTTTGCGAATTGTGCGGAAAATAATATTTTTTAAAAAATTCTTTTAATTTTATGTTGTAATTGAAAAAATTCTTTTATATTTGTCTTGTTGCAATGAAGCAGCGATCAAATATTTACAACATGAAAAATACAAAACAAATTATCAAAACAACGTCAAACCAGGTTTTAAAAGCGGTTTTGACTTTAATGCATGATCAAATCATTGCAAGAAAAAACGAAACGATTAAATTTGAGGAAAAGATCACAAAAAGAAAAGTTTCTGAATTTGGAAAAGAAATAATTGAATTATCATTGATTTATGATCTTTGTAAATCTGTAATTGTTTACACAAACGACAATGATGTTGTTAAAGAATTTACATCGGGGATCTCAAAAAAAGGAAATTTTGAAATTTACGGAACAATTACAAGAGACGGACAAGATTATTCATTTTCAACGGAGGCAATATTTGCCGGAGGGTACAACGTTCAACGTTTACATATTAGATACATCACAAAGACAAAATTGCCAAAAGCAAACAATCTTATAATTGCGACACAAATCAAAGCGGAATTAAAAAAATTAAATAAGATCCAAAGAATTGAAAAGGAAATTGAAAGATTAGAGTCACAAAATAAAAAATACACCGAACAAATTGCAATGTATTTAAGTTTTTCAGAAAATCAATGGGTTGAATTTTGTAATACAAAAAGGGATCACAAATTAATTACAAACCGATTCACAAAAGAAACATTCGAGCCGTTTAATTCATTTAGAACATTTCAAGAATATTCAAAATTTGTAATTGAAGCAAACAAATCGACAATCGATTTTGCAAAAAAACATTTTATTGAATGGCCACAAACATGGTTGTCAAGAAGTGAAAAATCTTTGATCAAAGAAAATAAAAAATTAGAATTAGCAATATAAACCACAAGGCGGCGTAAAAACCGCCTTTTTAAACACTTTTACAATGAATAAGACAATTATCATGATCCTAAAGTTAAAGTCCATTAAACCACAATCAAAACGCTTGAAACTAAAGATCCAAAGATTACAACAACAACTTAATTCCGAAACCGCTAAACAATAGCGGTTTTTTTTTGTCATTTATTTTTTTATATTTTTGCAGTATGGCAACAAAAACCAACATATTAAAAAAGAGTTTGATCGAAGCATTGGAAAAATCTTTGGGAGTTGTGACGACCGCTTGTAAAATTGTTGATTGCAATCGATCAACGTTTTATAAATATTATAACAATGATTCAAAGTTTAAAGCAGCCGTTGACGAATTACAAGACATGACATTGGATTTCGTTGAATCTCAATTGCATAAACAAATTAAAAACGGAAACACAACGGCGACGATCTTTTATTTAAAAACAAAAGGAAAAAAACGTGGATTTGTTGAACGCCAGGAAATCCAAATGAATGGCGAAATCGAATCAAAAATTATTGAATGGACTCCGGCAAAGGAAAAATAAAAGAATATTGTAATATTCAATTTTATCAAACATTAAATTCAAAGGCGCGGATCAAGGTGCATCAAGGCGGAACAAGATCCGGAAAAACTTATGCGATTGTTCAATACTTAATTTATAAGATGACGACAACAAATGATCCGATTACGATCTCAATTGTTCGTCAAACATTGCCGTCTCTTAAAAGGTCCGTAATGCGCGATTTTATTTCAATAGCGACAAAACTTGGAATATATTACAAAGGGATCCATAACAAGGCCGACAATACTTTTAAATACAACGGATCAACGATTCAATTCATATCAACCGACGATCCGCAAAAAATTAGAGGCGCAAAACACAATATTTGCTTTTTAAATGAAAGTAATGAATTGTTGTTTGAATCTTTTCGCCAATTAAACATGAGAACAATTGACGAAATGATCATTGACTTTAATCCGTCGGATCCAATTCATTGGTTGTATAATGAAGTAATTGAAAGAGACGATTGCGATCTTTTTATAACAACATACAAAGACAATAAATTTTTGCCGTCCGAATTGGTTAAAGAGATCGAACGAATTAAAGATCGAGATCCGGATTATTGGCGCGTATATGGTCAAGGACAAAGGGCCGTTTTTTCACAAAGACAAATTTTCAGTAATTGGAAATCAATTCCTTTTGATCAGTTTCCACAATTTGACGAAATAACTCTCGGACTTGATTTTGGTTTTACAAATGATCCGGCGGCGATTTTATCAGTTGGACGGATCAAAGATAAATTGTTTGTACATGAATTATTGTATAAAAAAGGAATGACAAATCGAGATATTTCTAATTTTTTAAAAGAAAATAAACTTGATCAAACGTTGTGTTATTGCGATTCGGCCGAGCCAAAATCAATTGAGGAATTGCGACAAATGGGAATTCTTGCAAAGGGAGCAATCAAAGGACCGGGATCAATTAGTGCCGGGATCAGTATGTTAAAAGAATTCGAAATCTTTATTTCAAACGAATCAACAAATTTAAAACGCGAACAATATTCATATTATTGGCAGCAATTAAAAGACAATACAATAATAAACAAGCCGATTGACAAGAATAATCATTTAATCGATTCGTTGCGTTATTGCGTTTATTCTAAATTTAAAAACCGAACAGATTTTTTTGTAATTTAGAAACAAAATTTATTTTTGTATTTTTACCGAAAATTTTTATCTTATACAAATGGCGTCAATCCTGGATCGTTTTACCAATTTATTAAAAAAAAATACACAACAAACCGCCGCGGATTATAATAAATCGATTTATAATTGGCTCGGGAATTCTATTGTTTGGAGTACTGAAAACGACAACTCTTATATTACCGAGGGTTATCAAAAGAATTCAACAATATATTCTTTGATTAATCTAATTACAAAGGCAGCAACAACAATTCCGTTCCAGGTTTACGAAAAGACAAACGAAAACGATTATAAAAGATATAAAGCGTTAACGTCCGGGATCATGGATTCAACAACAATACAAAAAGCGGCAATGCTGCAAAAAAGATCGTTGATTGAATTACATGAAACGGAATTACATAAAATACTCGAGCGACCAAATCCGGCGCAAAGTTATAATTCGTTTATGACTGAATTGATCGCGTTTGGTAAATTGACCGGGAATCGTTATATCTATGGAATAGGACCGGAAACCGGATCAAATACAAAATATTCCGAATTATACGTCATGCCGTCTCAAATCATGGAAATCGTTTCCGGAGGGATCATGAAGCCGGTTGATCATTACACGATCGAATATAACGGACAACATAAAATTCCGGCGGAATCAATTTGTCACATTAAAGACTTTAATCCGCATTATGACGGGAGCGGATCTCACTTATACGGACAATCGCCATTAAGGGCCGGATTGCGATCATTAACAACAAACAATGAAGCCGTTCAAACCGGAGTCAAATATCTACAAAACCAAACGGCGAGGGGATTATTAATGTCCGACGAGGGCGATATTAATGAAGTTCAAGCGAAACAACTGAAAGAAAAATTCAAACAACAACATCAAGGATCTAACAATGCCGGAGACATTATA
>CERZ01004588.1_pt1 | contig 30051 bp, 43 predicted proteins | sample 531151 | NCBI WGS metagenome assembly CERZ01 (sample SAMEA2621448, study PRJEB7988) | marine metagenome | biome: marine biome (ENVO:00000447); feature: deep chlorophyll maximum layer (ENVO:xxxxxxxx); material: "saline water (ENVO:00002010), including plankton (ENVO:xxxxxxxx)" | depth 40 m | reverse complement strand
TTCTAGATTAGGTAGATACAGACTAGGTTATTTTGCTGACTCTGGTATACCAACTGGAAACGAAGTTTCTGCAGCGTTCAGCCTGTCACCATTGGCATTTTCAGCAAGTATTGATAATACGGTCGTTCAAAATGAAGTATCGTCGGCGTTCAGCCTGTCGGCATTAGCATTTTCAGCAAGTATTGATAATAGTCCTGGTTCGACTAATGAAGTTTCCGCAGCGTTCAACCTGTCAACATTGGCATTTTCAGCGAGTATTGATAACACGATTGTCGAAAATGAATTATCGTCGGCGTTCAACCTGTCAACATTGGCATTTTCAGCAAGTATTGATAATAGCGCAGCAACTAACCATGTATCGGTAGCATTCAACCTATCAGCGTTGCAGTTTTCGGCTGACATTGATAACACGGCGATTGAGAATGACATATCGTCAGCGTTCGACTTGTCACCCTTGCAATTTTCGATATTAGTTCAAAACGGTGACCTGGTGCCAATTGTCATTGACACCAATACTGTTGTACAATCAACATTTAAAAGATGGATTAATCAACCTACATATGGTACGGAAATAATCCAAGTAACCTATTCAACCAGCATAAAAGGTGATAAATCATGAGTTCAGCAAATACCGCAGAACGCAACGCGCGCGCTAACGATTTCGCGGCAGATTACGCGACCGCATCATTAAAAATATTAGACGGTGCAACAGTATTGGCCGATTATACGTTAGCGGGCTTTGCCGCCGCAAGTGCGGGAAGTGTTACCGCCAACGCCGTGGCAAGCGTTACCAACGACAATACAGGCACGGCTGACGGTGCGACATTAACTGCCGGCACTCAAGTTTACACCTTAACTGTCGGTACGAGTGGCGCGGACGTTACTATTAACGACCTTGATTTCATTGCTGGCGTAACCAGTAATTTTAACAGCTTGGTCGTGACTGTTCCGGCGTAAGGGGTTTATCATGCAAACTGTTGAAAAACCTTTGAAGGTGGGTAAAACCGACATTTACAATTTCCAGGTAAGTGAAGCCTGGTTGGACGGTGAAACGCTCGATACTGTTATCATTACCGTCGACACTGCCAAAGTGACTTTGAACAGTCAGACAATTGCAGGTAATACGATTTTTATGTCGTTGACAGGTGTCGCGATTGGCGATACTGAAATCCATATTGATTACACGACCGCAACACGAACCGACTGCGACGGTTTCATTTTAATATTAGAAGACTGTTAAGGACGATTTAAAATGCCAGTAAATACCCCGAACGAAGCTTACAAAACCGCCGCGCCAGAAGTCGCCCGCGTTAGGGATTGTGCGGAAGGTTCCGACGCCGTAAAAGCTAAAGGTGATTTATATTTGCCAATGTTGGGCGGACAAAGTCAGGAAGAATACAACGCTTATCGAAAGCGTGGGTATTTAATGCCAGTTGTTGACCCGACGGCCAAAGCTTTGACGGGTGCGGTTATGCGAAAAGCCCCGACGGGCCTTGACGACGTCACCGATATGCGAATCACTGATTTGTTGAAGAATTCTGACGGCCACGGTCGTCCATTGTCATTGTTGGCAAGTGACGCGGTTTACGAATTGTTTGTTGCTGGTCGATATGGAATATTAAGCGAAGTGACCGAAACCGGTGTCGCATTAAAGACTTATTCGCGAGAAGCCATTATTAATTGGTCAAGTAATTATATTGTTCTTCAGCAAACCTACACGGTAGAAGATGAAAAGGACAAATTCAAACTTGAAACCAAACTCGAATATCTTGAATTGACGTTTGATGAAAACGGACTTTACATTCAAAACCTATGGCGCCAAAAGGGTAGCGGCAAACAAGCATTCAAAATTGTTGACGTTAAGGCGCCAGCAATTAACGGCATGAGATTGAACTACTTACCTTTCGAATTCATGAATACCCTGGAAGCAACATCGGCGTTAACTCCGCCAGCATTGTTGCCTTTGGCGGACGTCAATATCGACCAATACCGATTATCAACTGACTTGCGTCATGGTTTACATTGGACAGCATTGCCAACGCTGTTCGTATTTGGCGAAATTCTTGATGAAAAAGGTAAACCCGTCAAACTGACGGTTGGTTCGGGTACAAGTAATCATATTCAGGACAAGGACGCACGTGCGGAACTGTTGGAATTCACCGGGGCGGGGCTCAATGCCATAGACAAAGCGATTATTGCCGATGTTGAAACAATGTCCGCTATTGGGGCCAAGTTATTGAACAGCGCCAGCAACGTTCAGAAATCAACTGAAACGACTAAGATTGAACATAGCGGGGAATCAGCGACATTGTCGACCATTGCCAATTCAGTTGAAGCGGGAATCACCGCGGCAATTAAAACCCTGGTCGAATGGTCAGACGGAAACATTGAAACGGTTAGTTATGTGTTGAATAAAGATTTCATTGATTCAAGTCTTACGCCTCAACAATTAACCGCGTACCTTCAGTCATACCAAACGGGCGCAATGTCGCTTGATACGTTCTTAAACTTATTACATAAAGGTGAATTATTACCGCAAGGTATTACACCTGAGGAAGAAGCCGAGCGAATCGAAATGGGTCAATAATGGCTAATTTTATTTTTGACGCCGATAGTCGTCACCAACATTACATTGAACGTTATAAAACCGGGACGGTTAACGACCTGGGTAAGTTCCTTGTTTTGTTAGAAGATAAATTAATCGCGCGTTTATCCAAGTCAAAAACATTCACTAGTCGCAAACGTATCCTTAGCGTATTGAAGCAAATCGAAAAGGACGCGTTTGGACTGCTATCCCAATATACCGAACAATTGGGGGTTGACCTTGAAAGTTTCTCGAAAGCTGAATCGGAATTCGTCGCAAGCACATTGGCAAAGGCGGCGGAAACTGAGACATTCACGGTCGCGTCAACGGCGGCATTACGAGCGGCAGCAAATGCAAGACCATTCGCCACAAAACTTTTACGTGAAGAATTAAAAGACTTTCCGCGTGAACAAGCGAAATACATTCGCAACCAAGTGGCGTTGGGTTTCGCTGAAGGTAAATCGAACCCGCAGATAATCAAAGACGTTGTCGGTTCAGCGGACCAGAAGTTCAAAGACGGCTCAATGCAAGTGACCCGTAACGCCGCAAGCCGAATGACCAGGACTTCCGTTCAGCATATGGCCGCAATTGCCAGGGAAGAGACTTACAAAAGAAACTCGGATATAATAAGTGAATACGCTTGGATTTCGGTTTTAGATTCTCGAACAAGTTCAATTTGTCAAAAACGTGACCAGCAAGTTTATAAGGTCGGTAAAGGCCCACTTCCGCCAGCTCATCCGAATTGTCGTTCAACCATAACGCCAGTTTTTGCAGGTGAAACGAAAAAGGTCGAAGGTATTGAACGCTTGGACCTTGACAATGGACTAAGACCCGATAAAGATTCAAAAGGTGTCGGCAAAACCAACGTTAAGAACGATTACAATAGTTGGTTAGGTCGTCAGTCGAAGCAATTCCAAATAGATGCGCTCGGTAAGTCGAAAGCGGAGCTATTTAGAAAAGGTGGTTTATCAGTTAACAAGTTTGTCGATAGATTAGACAGACCGTTAACATTAGACCAATTAAAACGGACATACCCCACCGCGTGGGAACGTGCCGAACTAACATAACCCGAGGTTATAGAAAAAATGTTAAAATATAAATTTAATAAAGATGAATTTGACGGTTTATCAGATGAACTGAAAGCCCTATATTCACAAGACGGTGAGAACTACATTTTACAAGCGGAAGGTATCGCGGATAAATCGAAGTTAGATGAATTCAGAGCGAACAATACTGAGCTTATGAAAAAGAATAAGCAATTTGAAGGTGTTGACCTTGAAAAGTATAACGCTTTACAAGAAACCGAACGCAAATTACGTGACAAAGAATTAACTGACGCGGGCAAAATCGACACATTGATTTCGGAAAAGACCGCGGCACTTACCAACGATTTCAACGGTAAGCTTGAGAACATGACCAATCAAATGACAGATTGGAAGAACAAGTACGACAACCTTGCGACGCGTCATGCAATTGACGGTGAAGCACAAAAAGCTTTTGTTGAACATAAAATCCGACCTGAAGCACAAGACGGAATCATGGCGCAAATCAAATCGAAATTCAGCATCGACGAAACCGGTGTTGCGGTTGGTCGTGACGGTGACAAAATTTTGTCAGGTAGTGACGGAAATTTGACAATCGGCGAATTCGTCAGTAATCAACCTGATTTCATGCGCGTCCCCAATAGTCCGGGCGGTGGAAATGGCGGCGGTGGTGGAAATCAAAACCAAAATGAAAACGTTAGTTCCGTTGATAAAATCGCTTCAGGATTGAAAACGATGAAAGCGGGATAAATAAAAACTTAACAATTGACATATTATAGTCTAATATGTCAATTGTTTGACGTTCAATGTGGCGGTGTCATTTTGAACGTTATAAAATCGACGGCGTCGAGATTAACAAATTTTTTAATCTGGGCATGTTGTATGCCTTGTAAAACTTAACTCTTAACGAGGCTTTAAAATGACTACTCAAACTCTCGCGGAAGCGAAAAAATTCATCAACAACCAAATCGTAGCTGGTATCGTTGAAGACGTAATCACAACAAACCCAATCTGGCAAGTTATACCGTGGACACCTTACACCGGTCAAGCTATTCTTGTTAACCGCGAAAACGTTTTAGGTAACGCGCAACATATCGCGATTGGCGGAACTATCACAGCGAAAGCACCAAGTACTTACGTGCAAACGCCATTTTCAGCGACAACCACATTAGGCGACGCTGAAATGAACGGCTTGGTTCAAGCACAGTCTGTTAGCGCTGGCGTCAACCAAATGGCTATTGAAATTAGCTCGAAAGCTAAATCAGTTGGCCGACTATTGCAAGGCGGTATGGCGACGGGTGACGGTACGGCCCCGAACCTGCATTCATTACCTAGCTTATGTGATGCTTCACAATACACAACCCCTTCAGCGGGTCAAACTTTATCGTTTGAATTACTTGACGAATTACTTGACCTAGTTAAAGCGAAGGACGGGGAAGTCGATTATATTATGATGGCTGGTCGAACTCTACGCGCTTATCGTGCGTTAGTCCGTGCGCTTGGCGGTGTTAACGAAACTATCGTGTTCGATATGGGTAACGGTCGTACTCGTAATGTTGATGTTTACAACAACATTCCAATTTTCCAAAACGACTACTTATCCGTTGAAGAAACGGCCAACGGTGCGGCATTAACTGGTGGTGCGTTAACTTCAGTTTATGCGGGTACATTTGACGATGGTTCGAACAAAATCGGTATGGCAATGATTTACCCACAAGGTTCGGGCATGGAAAACATGGGCTTCGAAATGCAAATGGTCGGTACTTCTGAAACGAAAGATGAAGATATTGCACGTGTTAAATCGTACAGTAACTTCGTATTGTTCAGTCGTAAAGGTCTGGCGCGTCTAACTTCAATCAGCAACTAATTGAAGTTCAAACCAACTAATTTCGGTTAGTTGGTTTACTGAAGCGGTTATTGGACTGTTTCAATAAACCAATTACATAAATTCAAGGTGATTATCAAAATGGCAAAATTCAAATTAGTTCAAAAGCAACATTCTGGCAAAGGTCCATATTATCGCGGTGACGGTCGTTACTTCGGTTTTGCTTGCCAACATGTAGGTGAAGACTTATTCGCCGACGCGGAAAAAGACGCAATTCAATCACACTTAGACGCGGGTAACTTTGAAGAAATTTCGAAGAAAGACTACGACGCGCTAGTTAAAAAGCACGAAGTTAAGGACTAACATGACTGTATTAACGGTAAACGAAAGTTTCACCGCTGACGGTTCTTCACAACCGTCAAACTTACCGGTTTCGGGCGCATATGTGTTCTTCGCTTTCGGTACGTTTGGCGGTGGTATATTGGCATTGGAAGCATCCCCGGATAACGGCGTGACTTGGCTTACCGTTGACCAATTACCGGGTAGCGGTCGATTGGTTAGGGAATTGGCTTCAGGTGAACTTGTTCGCCTTACGTTGTCTGGTTCAGTGGGTCCGGATATTAAAGCGGGGTTAAGGGAATGAATTTCGATAAACTTAATTGTAATTCCGATTTAGAATACGGACTAAACGTTCAGCGTGGTTTGGTGCCTGGTGTTTCTGCGATACATACTTTCGGGAGAATCCCAGACATAACAACGGTCGACGGCTTTGTTACGGTAACTGATAACGGTCAAGGCTATACGGGATTCGATGCCGTCCAGGCTGAAAAGGTTAGTATCGTTTCAAACAGCAACGACGATACCCCCGCCGGCCCTGGCGCACATGTATTATTGCTTACCGGATTGGGTGCGGGTTTTGTTGAACAAAGTGAAACCGTTGTTATCAATGGGACAACACCGGTAACAACAACGTTAGATTATATTCGATTGAATCCCGTGTTGGTCGTTGTTGCCGGCGCTAACGGTGTTAACACTGGTCAGATATTACTGACACAAGAAATTACAACGTCAGTAATTTTCGGAGAGATTCAGCCAGGTAATAATAGGACTTTAAACTCGGGATATACTGTTCCCGCGGGGAAAGAAGCTTATATCCGTTCAGGCTTTGCCACATTGGGAAGAAAGTCAAACGCGGTTAGCGAAGTTAAAGCAATGGCTAGGCGTCCCGGTTCAGTATTCCAGACGGCCGAATGGTTTTCAGCCCATAGTCAGGGTTCTAGCTATGTACAAAGACCGTTCGTTTTACCTTTAATATCCATACCAGCGGGAACAGACATAAAAATAATGGCGAATACTGACACAAATGGCGTCGACGTTTCCGCCGGTTTAGAAATGTATCTCGTTGATGTCACATAAGGGTAGTTTATGCCATTAATTATTGAAGACGGTTCCGTTGTCGCTAATGCGAATTCATACACGACTGACGCCGAATTTATCGCTTACGCTGCCGCTAAAGGTTTGGACATACCGGCGACAGAATCGGGCCGAGATATTTTACAACTCAAGGGTGCGGAATACATACTCGCAAACGAAGAATGTATGCAAGGTCAACGTGTTAATCGTGACCAAACAATGTCGTTCCCACGTTACAACGTGTATTTATACGGATTTCTTGTCCCATCGAATGAGATTCCGCAAACACTTAAAACCGCACAAATGGAAGCGGCTATCGTTTCCCAAACTGTTGACCTGTTACCGAATAGTGCTTATCAGAATGTACAACGCGAGAAACTTGATAGTCTTGAAAAAGCTTACTTTAGTAATGGCAAACGTGTACAAATGGACGTTAGAACGGTTAACGCTTATTTGTGGCCCCTATTTCAAGATATGAATCGATTGGTTAGAACATGAGCCTTTTAAATGATTTTAAGGCTATGGCGAATGAATTCGTAACGGATACCTTTTCAGAGTTTACCGACGAATTCGCCTTCGAAGAAAATTTACAATCATCGGATGGTCAGGGCGGTTTTACTGACTCATGGTCTACGTTTGCGGTTACTCGCGGATTCATTAAAGTTGACAAGGGTAACAAAGAAATATTGGACGACCACGTCAAATCCAAATACATGCGTAAATTTATGTTCGAGGATTTACCGAACATTACAACCAAGATGAGAATTGTTTATCGCGGTCAAGTTTTCAACATTGACAAAATCGAACCGATTATGGATTCGACAGTTTGGACCAATGTTTACGCGTACCAGGACGTTGCAACGTGAGCGTTAAAATTACTGGAATGGCGGAACTTGAATCGAATTTTAAAAAGTTCCTTATCAATACCGACGTTGCGGTCGACCGAGCTGTTAGGAAACAAGCGTTAATCACCGAACGAGCGGCGGTATTGTTAATTAAGACCCCTTCGGTCGGGACGTATGTCACAAGATACACCGCGGGCGGCCAGGCGTATTCGCATGTTGCAAGTAAAAAAGGTGACGCGCCGAACTCGGACACGGGTCGCTTGGTTGGCTCGATGAACATACTATCGATTAAGGGTGAACAGACAGCTTACGTTTTCACTAATCTTGATTACGGTAACTATCTCGAAACGACAATGAATAGGCCTTTTCTTGAACCGGCGAAGGAGCAAGAAAAAGATAAGTTTGCCGGATTTGTCACCGCAGAAATAAACAAGATTATAGAGGCTATATAATGAACGAAATATTTGCGGCAATATTCGCAAGGTTACAAGCAGAATTGACCGGTATCAATATTTTTGACCATGTTCCACAAGATATAGAAAATTCAGCGTACCCGCTGGTTCGGGTGGATGCGGTCAATACGACCGATAACGGGACCGATACGGAAATCGGTTTCGTTGCTGAATGCCAAATTGTTACGTATAGTAGGTATAAAGGTTTCAAGGAAATTAACGAGATTTGTGACCAAGTTTTTTTTGCATTACATCGTTGGAACTTTCCTGCTACAATTAGCTTCGGAATATCCGGTATACGGCAAACGGCAAGAACGACCAACGTCAATCCCGACGGATTAACCAGACATGGCGTTCAGCGATATGAAATTATTTTTGAACCATTACCAACAACATAAGGTGAATTAAAATGACAGTAGGAATAGGAATTATGGGTCGCCAAGTGACCTTCACGTTAGGTGGTTCGGCCATCGTTGGCGTAACATCGAAGGGTATTTCGTTCAGTAACGAAATGCTAGATTCAACGGACGACCAATCAAGCGGTTGGATGGAATTTTTAGCGACGCCGGGTTTAAAAAGTGGTGAGTTTTCGGTATCAGGCAAGGTTAAAAACCTTGAGTTGATGAAGGCTTATTTTGGTGCAAGTAATGTTTTTAATGTTGTTAAAACTTACCCTGACGGCTCAACGTTGACTTTTGCCGCGGCAATGACCGGCGCACCTTCTTTCACGGGTGAATCAAACGCGCTGATGGATTTCGAATGTTCGTTCACGTCAAGTGGCGAAATCGTATTCGTGGCGGGAACTTAATCCATGGGCTTACGTGATACAGTGGAACTCGGTTGGAACGGTGAAAAGCGCGACCTTATATTAACGACTGCCATAATGGTAAAAGTTGAACAAAAGGCGGTCAGTCCATTAACCGTTTTAAATCAGATTAGTCAAGGTGAAATGCCAATCGCAAGCATCGCGTCAATACTTTCCGTATTGTTCAATGAAGCGGGCTTATCTGTTAGCACTGACGAAATCTTCGACGAAATCTTCGAAGACGAAGCGGCGGTCATGCCAATGGCGATGAACATTTTAGGCAAGTTCATGCCTAAACCGAAAAAAAAAGTGTCCACGGGCCGAAAGGGTCGGACCAAGAAGTAAATGATTTCAGTTGGGGCGATTTCTATTCCGTTATAGTTGGCAATTGTAACATCGCCCCGTCGGAATATTGGCAAATGACAAATTCCGAAGTCATGGAAATCTTGGAAATGTATCGCCCGAAAGTTATCAACGGGTTACATGAAGACGACCACGAATTAATAATGGAAAACCGCGAAAAGTTAGCTGCCCAGGGTATAGAGGTTTTATAAATGGCCGATTCGGTAATAGGCGCGTTAAGCGTAAAAATAACGGCCGACACTGACGGTCTAAAAACAGGTATAAAAGCTTCCGGTGATGCGGTTGTTATAGCGGGTAAACAACTCCGAAAAGGTATCAATGATTTCGGAAAATGGGCGACCGCTGGCGTTCTAGCCACTTCCGCTATCGGCGGCGCAATGGTCAAAATGAACTTGACCGCCATTCGAGAATTAAAAAACCTAGCTTTAGCCGCTGACGAAAATGTTGCATCTTTCCAACGTGGCGCATTCGCCGCGAAAAAGTTCGGTATCGAACAGGAAAAATACGGCGATATTCTAAAAGACGTCAATGACCGTGTTGGGGATTTCCTTATCTCCGGTGCAGGTCCAATGACAGACTTCTTTGAACAGATAGCGCCGAAAGTTGGTATAACTGCCGACGCATTCAAAGGATTATCGGGTCAAGAATCGCTTGGCTTATATGTAAAATCACTACAAGACGCAAATGTTTCCCAGCAAGAAATGACGTTCTTTATGGAAGCCATCGCCAGTGATTCCACCATGTTAGTTCCCCTATTTAAAGACAACGCCAAACAGTTAAAAGAAATGTCTGCCCATGCGGAATCATTGGGCGTCGGACTATCTAACATTGATGTTGCTAAAGCTGAATTGGCATCAAGACAATTGGACGATAGCGCCGCACATATTGACGCGTTAACAAAAACCGCAACGGTGGAACTCGCGCCAATATTGGTCGCCGTATCAAAACTATTTGCAGATACGGCCAACAACGCGGGCAACGCCGGCACATTAATCCAAGACGCAATTGGCGGAGCGACTACGGTTGTTGGTGTTTTTGCCGACGGCTTGCACGGTGTACAGATAATATTCAAAACCCTGGAAATTGCCGCGCTTGGTTTTTCGGCTTTAGCGGTCAAAGTGTTTCAGGGTATAACGAACACTATAGCCACGTCTATCGACGGTTGGGTGATGATGGTCAACGAGGCCATCAAAGCTATTAATAGTATTTACGACACTGGTATTGAAGAAATCCCAAGCGTTAGAAGTTCAGAATTTGTAAAAAGTGTCAACGAAGTCGCCGCGAATATGGTCGATTTGGTTGGTGAAACTAATGCCGAACTTCATAACCTGGCGACCCAACCATTACCAAGTGATGAAATTAAAAAGTTCGTTGAAAACGCAAAGGTCGAATTCAACGAAATGGCCGCAGTATTATCAAAATCATTGACACCTAAAAAGTCAGAAGACGAAGAAGGTGGTAGCGGTGTAGGTACGAAGAAGAGTTCTGAAATCGGTTTTATTGAAGCTGAAACAATCGGTATATTGGAAGCTTTGAATTTACGCTTTATGTCTCAGGAAGAAGCGGAACTCGGACACCTTCAACGTCAAAAGGAAATGCAAAACGCATTTTTGGCCGAAGGTAAAATCACCGCAAAAGAACACGCTGACGAAATGGTTAGAATTCGCCAGGCGGAAGAAGAAACGAAACGGGCGATTACATTGAGTAACGTTCAGGAAGGTTTCGCGGTATTATTAAGTAAAAGTAAAACTGCGCAAAAAGCCATGCAAAAAATCGCCATTGTCAACGCTGTTATAAAAGGCAAGGAAGCCGCGGTCAGTGCATGGAATGCTGGCATGTCGACCGGTGGACCATGGGCTCCACTTGTGGCCGCGGGGTATGCTACCGCATCTATCGCAAAAACCGGTAGTATGATAGCATCTATTAGAAGTGGCGGTTCGTCAATGGGCGGTTCGGGTGGCGGTGGTTCAATACCAGGTGGAGCAACAGGTGGTTCAGGTGGTGATGGTTCAATATCAGGTGGAGCAACAGGTGGTTCAGGTGGTGGTGGTTCAATACCAGGTGGAGCAACAGGTGGTTCAACCGGTGGTTCAACCGGTGGACAAACAAGCCAAGCACCACAACAAGTACAACAACCCCAACGTAACATCGATGTTAGGTTTACAGGTAGTGCTGCAATTACGGCAATGGTTCGGGATGAAATAATCCCCGCATTGAATGAAGCCGCCGGCGACGGCGTCAATATGAATTTTGTAGGAGAATAAAAAACATGGCAATTACACCAGAACAACCGGAGAACATAAGTCCTCCGAATGACCTAAATTCCGAAGCACAAGGAACGGTCACTGCACCGAACAATTTGACCGCTGAACCTGCGGGTAGTGTTGACGCACCGAATACCTTATCCGCCGAACCAGTGGGGACTTTTGCCGTACCGAATACCTTGTCGGCTCAACCGGCAGGAACTGTTGTTGCACCGAATACCTTGTCGGCTTTGGATGCGCAACCGTTACCCAGAACATTATGCCCGTTAGTCAGCTTAGATTTTGCTAATGACCTTTATGCGCAATATGGACAAGGTAAAAACCTAGCTGACATTGCGACATTCACAAGGGCATCAACAGGTACTTTTATCAACAGGCAATTAAACAATCTTAATCAATGGGAATACTTTGTTGACACTGCCGCAAACGATGTTTTACGCCGCGAATACAACCCTGAAACGGGTGAAAATCTAGGCGCTTTGATTGAGGGTGGCAGCACCAACTTAGCGCTTTATTCGGAGCAGTTTGATAATGCAGCATGGGTGAAAAGCGGCGTTGCTGTTACACCTAATTACGGCATAGCTCCAGATGGAACGCAAAATGCCAACAGGCTTATTTTTGATGGTGTGGATAAAAGGATATTACAGAGCTTTACGCTCGGAAATGCTTCTACTGCATCTTTTTGGGTGAAAGGTAATGCAGGCGAAACGATTAGGGTGGCAGTTCCTAATGGTGCCGCAGAGAATAAAACGCTGACGGGAAAGTGGCAGAGAGTAGAGAACAGGAACGGTGTTGCTGGCGGAGCGTCTGAGATGAATCTGAGCACATTCGGTGGAGCTACAGCTAGAGATATGCTGGTATGGGGTGCGCAGCTTGAAGAGTTGCCTTTTGCAAGCTCATACATTCCAACTTTAGCCGCGCCAGTGGTTAGGGCTAGAGATGATTTTACAATTACAAATACAACAATACTAGACGCTAATGCGGAACAATCAATAATTACCAAGTTCAATATCACCTCGACTGTGCGCGCGCAGCGACCTTGGGGCATTAATGACTTCTCTTTTTACTACTCAAGAATTAAAGAAAGCGGTGGCTTTGAAGTTATTAACGGCGTGACACTAGGCACAGTCAACAATAGTGAACTATCTGGAATTATTTATTACGCGCAAAAGCCAGGCGAGCGAACTGTTGGTAAAAACAATATTACAACAACCGATAATTCAGGTGTTTACGCAATAAAAGAGGCTGGCGCACAATTAATACGGCTTGGTAACTCTGCGCATTCACAATCAACAGATCAAGCGTATTACGGTCATATAGGTCTTTTTTCTTACTATAACCTTGCCTTAACTCAACAAGAGATTAATCAACTATGAATCAATTTATAATTAAAGTTCCAGAAAATGAAACGTTCGACGAGCTTTCAGACCAAGTCAAAGAGGTTGTAAACCATCTGCGCGGCCAATATGCAAGCGGTCTAATGGCGGGAACTAAAGCGGTTGACGGTTATAAATTAAAACTTGTAATGTTAAATGCCGATTTAGATTTCTTTAAAGACTTCTTAACCGACGGTTATCCTATGTTTGACGATGAGTCAGGCGAGGAAGTTATCGTCGACTTGGGGCTTGATTGGGAAATACTCGCGTCCGAAGGTGAACCAATTAAACAAGATAAAATACTCCCTTTTATGCTCGATAAGTTAGAATTTGACGACGAAGGTGAAATTGTCGATTATAATCCCGTTACAGATTTAACCGGATTACTTCAAACATATTCTGGTCGTAATTGGACATACTAAATGAGTATTATCGCAAAGTTCCCGGATAGAAAAGCTAGTTGTGCGCTAATAGGTTATAAAAACCTGTTAGTTGGCACAACTGGTAGTTCGTCCGCTACAAAGGTTTTAACACCAAACACTTACGAACGGTTAAGACTTGGTATCGGTAGTTTTTCCCTTAGGTACCAACTTTCTTCGCCTGGAACTATTAACTTCGTAGGCGTTGCCGCGCATAATTTTGGCACTCATGATAACGGTGTTAACTTGATGGTTAAATACGCGAACACTGTTGGCGGAGCGTTGACAACCATTGGTATAATTAACTTTGAAAATGTAAATGACGCTAGAATGTTGAACTTTGACGACATTCCAAACGTTGCCGAAATTGAGTTAAGTTTTACTACATTGACAACAGGATTGGAAATCGGTGTCCTTTATGCTGGCGAAACCTTGCAAATGCAACAGCCAATGTACGGCGGGTTGACCCCAATCAATTTGGCTGGCGTTACTGAATACCAGTCGATTAACTCCGAAACGGGGCAATTTTTAGGGCGCACAATAACGAGTAAAGGTTTATCATCATCATTCAGTTGGCGACATTTGGATGATTTGTGGATAAGAGAAACATTTAAACCTTTTATTGAATCAGCTCGTTCATTGCCATTCTTTATAAAGTGGCGTCCAGATTACTACGATTCTTCAGTGTTCGGTTACACAACGGCAGATATAAAACCTGCCAATATGGGTGGCGGTCACCGACTCATGTCGGTCAGTTTCAATATGCGTGGACACCAAGACATATGAGCTATGACAACGAAAAAAAGAGGTTCGGCAAAGAACATATTTACATTGTCGAAATTGACGCGGACTATTGCGCGAATACTTTTGGCGTTGCACCTTGTACCGCCACGGGTTCAGGTGACGCGAAGTGTTACAACACGTTAGAAAACTGCCAAGACATTCCCAACTATAACAAGACAACCAAAACCTATCGCTTTTGCGAAGCACGTTCACCGCATCCAATCGGCTTAGATGCAATTCCATTATTAAAAAATGTAAGTATATCACCTTCAGTTATTGATGTTGGCGGTGGTTTGGGCGTTAGGGCAAGCGTATCTTGTTCTTTTACTGACGCGCCGCATTCTGACATAGGTATTGATAAATACGTCAATGAACGCACTTACATTGCTTCTGATAGAGGTACGTTCTGGACTAAATGGAGAGCGAGAAATCCAAACTATCAATTCAGGTCGATGCGGGTTTTATCCGGCTATCTTGTTAATGGTGTTTTTGATGCCGCCAACTTTCAGACTCGATACTATGTTGTTGAATCGGTCAACGCCACTTCAGGCGCTTGTTCAATCACTGGTAAAGACCCACTAAAACTAACCAGTAAAAATAAAGCGCAAGCACCGAGAGCGAGTAAGGGCCTTTTGTCTTTACCAATCTCAAGCGGCGCCACTTCGTTGACTTTGACGCCTTCAGGGATTGGCAATCAAGAATACCCAGCAAGCGGAAAAGTATTAATAAAATCAGAGGTGATGAACTTCACGCGTGCCAACGATGTTCTTACATTAACCAGAGGTCAAAATAATACCTTAGCAACTGACCACGCGATAAATAGCACTGTTCAAATATGCCTAGACTACTCAGGTAAGTCGCTAGACTTTATCGTTAAAGATTTACTGGTAAATTACGCCGAGATAGACGCCTCATTTATTCCCGATTCGGCCTGGTTCGCCGAAGTTGATACATATTTGAGCGGCTTATTATCCGGAATAATCGTCAAGCCATTTGATGTATTTAAGTTGCTACAAGAATTAGCCGAAGCAATGCCACATTATTTATGGTGGGATGAGCGTAACGCATTAATACAATTGACTGCCTTAAAAGCTCCCCCAATCGGGGCCGATGTTATTGATATGGACGGTAACATTGTAGAGAATTCTTTCAGCACCAAAGACAAGACAGAAATGAGATTGTCGACGGTTTTCGTAAACTTCGGACAATTTGACCCGACAAAGAAACTGGACGAACCCGGTAATTATGAGCAGACTTACGCCAGGATTGACACGGACTCTATTTCAAAATACGGTTCAAATGAAATAAGAACAATAAACTCTCGTTGGATATCCAACAACAATAAAGCGGCGGCGTTACAGTTAGCGGCCTTAATTGGGCGTAGATTCTCAAATATCCCACGACAAATTGGTTTTTCACTTGAGGCGAAAGATTCTGATGTTTGGATTGGTCAAACTAGAGAAGTTAATCACCGCGACATAGTTGATAAATCTGGTGCACCTGTTGATACTTTGTTCCAAATATTAAGCGCCAAAGAAGGTGAACTTTATAAATATTCTGCTTTAGAATTCGATTACGGCGAAGCTTTGCCGGAAGACGAAGGTGGTGGCGTTCCTGGTGTTGATTTAATCATAATCAGCATTGATGCGACTAATATCAACTTGCGAACAATTTACAATTCTTTGTTCCCTGCTCCAGACGGTTCAACGCAAGTCAAGTTCATCGTTGAAGGTGGTGTCAAAATTGGCAGCACGTCGACCGGGACATATTCCTTGGATACTGGTTCGTGGCCTGCTGGCGCTGAAATAACTTTACAAACCGATGTTAGTTCACTATCAGTAGGTAAGGGTGGTAAAGGTTCCCAGGCAACTGCAGAGGATGCTGAAAACGGTGGACCAGCCATCATCCTAAATCATGATTTAGAGTTAGTAAACAACGGTGTTATTGGTGGCGGTGGTGGTGGTGGTACTCGCGGCGTTTTAAATCACGCGGCCGGTGGTGGCGGTGCGGGTTATGAAGTAGGTCTAAACGGTGGTTTGAACGTAGACCCACCGGGGACAACAACGAGCAACATTATTGCGGAAGATGGTACCAACGAGCTAGGTGGCAACGGCGGTAGAATCGATTGGGAAGTTGACAGCGAACCGTTCTTCGATGTTGGTGGTAACGGTGGTGACTTGGGTCAAGCTGGTGTGTCTCAAGGTGGTAAAACTGCGGGTGTTGCTGGTATCGCAATAAACCGCAACGGCTTCACACTAACGGAAACCGAAACGGGCGATATTCGAGGCTCTATCATCGGTTAAAACGTATATCTGAATGATATCCCCAGGGCGTTATGAGTTGACCCCATAGCGCCGCGGTCGTTCTTACTAGCACTTATCCTAGAATAGTGATGGAATACAAATTGCGCGGACAAGTGTTCATTCATTTTGTGGTCTAAACCTAGTGTGTAACCTATATCATTATCTCTATCATCTTTGTAAAACGTATCATCAAAATTACTAATCGGCACATGTTGCCAGTAATAACCAACGCCAGCATACGCGAAGGTTTTATCATAAAGCTTATAACGATATAAAAACTCCAAATCGACAGCGCTTTTAAGGTGGATAAATAAGTCTTGATGCTTACCGTCTAAGTTGGGTTTTGTTGCGTTACCTTGACCGTAAACCAACCTTACGCCGAAATCATTCTTAAATACCACGACACCTAATTGATTAAGCGAAAAGCGAAACTTTGCGGCGCTTGCACCTTTCCATTCCATTTGCGTTTGATGTCTTGAGTACTCAACCGCATATTCAACATCATCAAAAAACGATGCGTTTACATTAAAAGTAAATAGCAATAACACTAAATATTTCATTTTTAACCCTTTCTAATATACAATAAAATTTAATTTTAACATTAAACTAGACTAGAAGGATATTTATCATGGGCGTTCCACGTAAAGATAAAGAAACTGACGAAAATACAGACGAGAATTAGAAATGGCAACTTTACTGATATGGATAGTTTTGGCGATAGCACTTTGTTTGTGGATACTGTCTACGGCCAGAATCACTTCGAAGTGGCCCAAAGTTTTTATTGTATCAGCATTGAGTAATATTTGCATATTAGGTTTATATTACACACCAGGACTTTACGGGATAACCTACTACTTTATCAATATAGTGAAGGTTATCCCGCTTATACTTTTATTGATTTGGATCGCAAGGGCTGACCCTGACCAGAATTGGAGCTATAGGGCAATGTGTCTCATACTAATTCTTCAGATTGTCACTAGTGGTTGGCATATTTTAACTAATTTAAGTTTTAAATTTTATGACGAACTTTCATTATTCGCCACTTTACTCGAAATGTTAATACTAATAATAGGTGGTTTGAATGTCAATTTCAGATGGTTGGTGGGTGATAGTCGGGATTCTGATAGCGCTTCGCGTAGCTCTACATGGGCTCGAAGTTCTATCGAGAGAAGAGAATAAAAATGCCAGAAAGAATCGTAACAAATATAATGGAGATTAAACTCATTGTGTTGATGCTTATTGCTTGGACGTCAAGATTAGCATTGAGCTCAAATATAACTTTAGGAACGATTATACGTCAACTGATTATTTCAATATTTGTTGGTGTGATGGCTGCATCCTATTTTTTAACTTCCCCTTTCGAAGACTGGTTAAACACTACTCTATTCTGTATTGCAATATTCCTAGCTGACGACATTGTTGTCATATTGTTAGCGTTCGGTACATATGCCAAGGTTAACCAGGAAAAGATTTTTAAACATATCAGCAACAAATGGGTAGGTAAGTAATGTTCAAGTTAAGTGAAAAGTCTAAAAGTCGATTGGAAGGTGTTGACCTACAATTAATTATATGTATAGAAATGGCATTAAAAGTCAGCAAGGTTGATTTTGGTATCCCAGCTGACGGTGGGATACGTACCGCTAAACGTCAGAAGGAGCTTTTTGACAAAGGTGCATCAAAGTGCGACGGATATACAAATAAATCATACCACCAAACCGGCAAAGCTTTTGATGTATTTGCCTATGTTGACGGTAAAGCAAGTTGGCAACCTGAACATTTGACGAAGGTTGCTGCGGCAATATTACAATGTGCAGTGCAACTCGGAATCCAATTGGAATGGGGTGGACTTTGGAAAAACTTCACTGATATGCCTCACTTCCAGATAGCGGAGTAATTAACATGGGTATTTTTGGCAGGATTTTCGGAAGTGATAAAGCGGTTTCGGATATAACCGACAAAGATAACGGGCTACTTACTCAGGTCGGACAATGGGTCGGCGGTTTTCGTCACAATGAAAGCGACCAGGCCGACCATGATATTGCGGTCCGCGAATGGGGATTAAAACACCTTACCGCGCTAGAACCTTTCAAGGTTGTTCAAAGAATACTAGCGTTCGGCGCAATGTTCATGTGGATTTTTGTCGGAATGAACTTGGTCGCAATGATGTGGTTAGAACATCCTAACGTTGAAAAACTAATGGAATTTGCTTTCAGTGATTATGTGTTTTGGCCCGTACTAGCGATTTTCGCACTATATACGGGCGGCGGGACTATTAACTCGTTACGAAAGAAAGCTGATTGAGTAGTTTTTTATTTAACTTCTTCAAAACGAATGTAAGCAAGTGCCGCTTGTCCGATATAATCATTGTTTTCGATATAAATAGACTCCAATCGATTTAAGTCCTCATTTAATTTCGTCAAAACATTGACGCGCACTAGCATTTTACTGACGAACGTGTCGGTAACAATGGATTGAATGGTTGATTTGTCGCATGTTGTACCGCAACACATTTGCGAATTGGCGATGGCTTCAACAACTTGGATATTTGTTTCTTTCATGATTTTAACCTTATAGTTTGTTTACGGGATAATCGTATCAAAACGACATATTCATGTAAACACTTTTGTTTAGTTTATTTACAATAAAAAGCCCCGGTAAATCGAGGCTTTTTATAATATTATTTTAAGGTTTTATTCGTTCCCATGACCTATCGTTACAATAAGCGGTATAACCGTTGGTCAGCGAAACGTTAACGAGTTTCAAACCAAGCTTATCTTTGCAGTATTTGTGCGCATCAGCGTAAACCCCCGCCGGTACCCCTGGCGTCAAATGTGATACAGTACCGCAAGCGGATAAACCTAAAATCATAATCACCATTAATATTACATTTTTCATTTTTATTTTCCCCGCACCGTCAAAGGTGGCGCATACCTATAAATTATTTTAAAGCGTCTAACAATGAACTTTGTAACGCATCCTTATCATTTAACACGCTCACGACTCTTTCGTCAATCGTATCTTTTGCGACCAGGTGAAAAATTCTAACCGGTTTAGTTTGTCCCTGGCGGTGTAACCTTTTACAAAACTGTTGGTACAGCTCCAACGACCAGTTCAAACCAAACCATACCATTGTCGCCGAACCCGCCTGAAGATTCAATCCGTGACCCGCTGAAGCAGGGTGACATACCATTAATTTTATTTTCCCCGCGTTCCAGTCGGGCAATTCTTCGCCCGATTTACTGAGTACCACCGCTTCCGGAAACTTCTTCAAAATCCTTTCCAGGTCAGATTTATAATTATAAGCGAGCAATATGTTTTCGCTCGGGTTATCTTCGATAATATCTTTTAACGCGTCTAATTTGGCATCGTGAATTGTCGCGTAATTTTGCGCATCATCAATGTAAGCGGCACCGTTGGCGAATTGTAGTAACTTGTTAGCAAGTACGCCAGCGCTTAACGCTAACAACTCTTCGCCGTCAAATTCCGCATACATTTCTTTTTCGAATTCTTTATAGAGGTTTACCGCCTTTTTGGGTAACTCAATGTCGACCGTAATATCTATTCGGTCAGGTAATTCGATATAATCTTCCGTCGCCATTGATAATGAAAAAGGGCGCATTAAACCTTCAATAATTTCCTTTGAATTGCTTAACGGTTCGTACTTGTACCCCATGTAATCCGACTTAAAGAAACGTTGCTTATACGCTGTCATATTACGACCAAGGGATTTCCCCATATCAATAAGATAAACTTGCGGCCATAAATCCAAAAGTCCATTTGGTGACGGTGTTCCGGTAAGTTCGACCATGTATTCCGTTTTAGGTAAGATACGTTTCAACGCTTTGAATCGTTGTGAACTGGCATTTTTGAAAGACGAACTTTCATCAATAACCACGCAATCAAACGGCCATTTATTCGAGTCGTATTTATCGTTTTTAGGGTTCTTACAATAGAAATCAACCAACCATCGTACGTTCTCACGATTAATGACCGTGATGTCCGACGGTGACAATAACGCCGCCACTCTGTCCTTAACACTTGGAAAGGCTGCAATCTTAATGTTCAAATGTTGCGTATGCTCCCACTTTTTCGATTCCTGTTTCCATACGGTATTGGCAACACGCAACGGGGCAATGATTAACGTCCTACGCACCATAAAACCGTCGATAAGTTCCGCAAGTGCGTCCAACGTGGAAACGGTTTTCCCCAGTCCCATATCAAGCAACAACATGACGCGTTTATGGTCAACGATGAATTTTGACGCCTGCTTTTGATAAGCGTGCATATTATCTTGAAAAAGCAATTTTAAACCCCTCCAAACTGTCAATAATGAAAACTTTGAAATCATTCGCCTTGAGCTTTTCAATTTGAACTTTCTGTAATGTTGAAAGTTTCCCACCAGGTTGCTTGAATTCGACAAACACCGTTTTACCTGATTTCAAGAACACTTTGTCGGGAACACCGCGTTGACCAGGTGAAACGAATTTGAACACTTGCCAACCGGCAGACTCAGCCCACTTTGAACAGGCTTTTTCAATTTTACTTTCCGTCATTTTTATGCCTCAACTTGTAAGATATGTTTTTTATGGTCTCACGACTTAAATAAAATTTATCGGCAATTTGACGAAAAGTTAACGACCTATCGCCATCAATCCAAGCTTGAACATATACCGTGGCGCGGGACGTTCTTGTCTCTCTCGTTGTCGGAATACCCCTTAGTTTTTCATATTTACGCTTCCATTTGCTGTTATTTTTAAGTAACAATCGGTTGACCTTTTCCAGTTCGTCAATTCTGGCTTTTAAATCATGGTAAAGCTCTAAATCATTCATAACCTAACGTACCCAATATTTCGAAAGTCTCGTCAATGTACCACTGATAGTTCAAATCACCTGGTATTGTTTCGCGCAATTGCATCATGGGCCAAGCGCCGTCAGTTTTCGGCACTTTATTATTGTTCTTGGCGTAACGGATACAATCTTCAGTAACTAGACTGTAATACCATCGGATAGACTTACCGATTAATTGGCCGTTACATACTGCCCCGCCGTTAACGGTACGAATTGCGGTAAAGTCACTGACGACGGTACAATTTCGGATAGTCTCTTCAGGGTGTACACCGTCAATGATGTAAGCAATTGCCGCTTTATAACAAATCGGCGTGTTAGGATTCTTACCCAAACCACCTAACGTGAACACACCTTTACCCTTGTATGAATCGTCAAGTTTGACCGCAAGGTAATTGTTAACGTCGCGGGAATATAACGCTTTGTAGAATGTATCTTCAAGTTCGAAGCCGGTGTCAAGTTCCCAATCAAAACAGACCTGTTCAACTTCATCAAGCAAACTATTATCGAATAGTGGGACGATACCATCGGTATTCGCTGAACAAACTTTTACGCCAATCAACGTCAGGCGCTCAATTAACATCATTAAAGATAATTGGCCCGTTATTGTCGTTTGAATAAGTAAATTTGGAGAATAAAGCGAGCTGTATTTCGAACCAAACTTACCGAACGAACCATTGATAACAATTTTTAAACTAGCGTCGGTAACTTTGTCACCTTCATCTTTTGCCCGCATTCGACGTTCAACGATACTTTTATAAACGTCGTTGAATTTAGGCGTTAAATGTTTCGGGTAAAGGTTTTGATTTAATATAATCCAGGGGTAATACGCTTTTACGTCTTTTTCTAATAATGTTTGGCCGTCTTGGGCTTCAATGATTTGTTTCTTTTCCATTGAGTGTAAACCACCAATCCCCATTTTGTATTTTGCGCCGCCAAATTCGTAAGGTTTCTTCAGGTTGTCCGGGAGTATGACGGACCCCTTATCATTGACGACGAAATCGGATTCCTTAACGTCGTCTAATGCGGTAAGGAATGCCGCACTTTCAAACTTGATAAACTCAGGTACACGGTATTTGAATGACGTTCCCGGTTTCACTTCCGTTTTATGGACGTCCACGCCAGCGGCGGTTAGTTCATGCTTGAACAGCGCTTCGGCGATTTGTGCGTCAGACTTACACATCAAATCAACGTTATATTGTTTCGACATATCGCGTCTAAGGTTAACTTGTGGTAATAATTCACGGTAAAGTAATTCGGTTAGCTCCAAATCACCATAAAGACAATAGGACTTCAGTTCTTCGCGGTCACTGTCAGTTATTACCGCTGAAGGTTCAATCGGCAAATCTTGCAGTTTATGAGCGTTGGCACGACCGCCATACAATTTTAATGAACCGAAACCAGGGGCAATGTTCATTATGTCAATGTGGTCGCTTTTAAGTTTAGGTAAATTATAAGCGCGTTCGACTTCCCAATACTTTCGGTTTTTCATGATAATATCGTCGGAAAGCTTTTTTAACTGTTTATTGCTGGCACCAGTTAACGCGGCTTTGACCATTGGAACATCGTAGTTTTCTGAATTGGCACCGATAATCGTGTGATTCTCCATTAAACGGCGAATCTTTTTTCGGTCGAAGTTTATTTCAACGTCATTGTAAATTTCAAATGCGAGCACGTTACCGCTATCGATGTTTTTAATACCGATTAGAAAATAATTTATATAACATTCAATATCGAATACTAGTTTCATCATTTTAACCTTTTAGTTTTAGATAAAAAAATGGCTGACCGAGGTCAGCCAATTAGCTTTATTATTTTTTTTATTATTTATTGTTTTTAGAATTCGTCGTCTTCGACTTCAACTTCGTCAAATTCGTCAGTGACGTCTTGGCCACCAGCTCCGAACGATTCACCGTCTTTGACGAATTGTACGCCAAGAAGATTCGCCAAACATTGCTTACCGCCTTTCGGATGGTCACTATACCAGAAGTCGACAATTGCGTTGACATAACAACCCGCATAAATGACGTTATCATCTTCAATAACTGGCGATTTATCGCGGTTTATAACGGTCGGTCTCGAATTACTACCGGCCTTGAACGCCATGTGGTTTTCGTAACCATCATAATCACATTCGTCGCCGTCTTTAAAACAGGTACGTTTTAAAGACTTCGGAATCTTAGCCGCAGAACCAAACTTTTCAACAAGAAATTTTTGCATTTTAGATTCAACAAGTTCAACCATTTTTTCTTGGTCGTCTTTGTGAATAAGTAACGTCGCTTCGAACTTACCTTCCTTTCCGTCAAATACAGATTTTTTGAAGATTGAAGGGAAAGACAAACGAACGTTTTTTAACATGAATTTTGTAGACATTTTATTCTCACTTTTTAATTTTAGGGTTAAGGTTTCGATTCTCCGGTACAATTGGCACTAATACCTGGTGGGGGGGTCGTACCGGAGAATCAAAGGTCGAATCACTCGACGGATTTAATGTTACAACAATATATAATAATTAACAACAGTTAATTCGAACTAAATTTTTAAAATCCTACTTTTGTGTAATCGTTACAGCTCGTCAAATTCGTCGGTTACATTGACTTTCAACGCCGGGCGTTTGTCGGACGCTTTCGCCAATGTCGGCTTACCTTCAGGTTTTATGACCAGATGTTCGACGTCTTCGTACTTCTTGGACATTAGTTTCTCAGCTTGAGTCGGACTGATTAACGTTTGTTTGAAGATTTCGCCGACCTTGTAACGTTTCTTACGTAACAGCGCTTCAGCTTCGTCTTTATCCGACCAAGCGCGGACAGAACGACCCACAACAAGCTTGTAACCTGGAATGTCTTCACCGTCAGATAACTTTTGGAATATGTGACCTTCAACCGCTTTCAAGAACCCTTCAATAAGTTTCTTGTTGTCCATAATATTCTGAAAGTTGATTCCGTCTTCAACTGACGGTAATTCCAGGTTATCAAAGTCCGCGCCGATAGTTTCTTCGACGTGCTTTTGTAACGTTTCGCATGTTGCTTTAGCCGGACACCATTGACATTGCTTTTCGCCGGCGGCTTTTGGCGCGTTGTCGGTCATACATAACACCGCAGTCGGTGCAACTGTACCTTGCGCCCAATCCATTAAGTCGGGGACTGAAATACCCCATTCCGAAATGTTCCCCATGCGAGGTTGATAGATATGGATAACAATATCATCAATGTCGTACATGAAGCCGAAATCATTTAACGAGCCCAACGCGTATAATAAGCCTTGCGTATTCGAATCGGCAGATACTTCGACGCCTTTTCCGTATTTAAGGTCAATGACGTGCATTGTTCTGTTATCTTGGTCAATGACAATCGCGTCAGACGTTCCGAAACCTTCAGGAACCCACGGAGAGAAATCGACACGTTCTTCGATGAATTTGTCACCGGAGAACGAATTCACGTAATTGACATACTCTTCAACGTAACGGGCCATTTCTTTATCGACTTGAACGTCGGGCGCGTCGTGTAACGTTTTACCTATGTAATCATAAGGCGAAGCGTCGTTCGTCAGACATATTTCAGCCAATTCATGTGCGCAAGTACCTTCGCTTGCTGCCGCTGACGACGTGTTTTCGAAAGGTTCTGAAGCTTTTACCGAACCAGGGCAGAACAACCAACGGGCTGAACTGCTGGCGGATAATTTCGCGTGTTTCATTAGTATTCACCTTTTTCCAAACGGGCCAATACGGTTGCGCGGTCAGAAACAGACAAGTCTTTCACCACAGTCGCTTTGTATTCAGCTAACAAGGCTTTTACTTTTACTTTGTTACCCGCTTCGGCGCGTGATATTTCAAGACATTTAGTTTTAACTTGGTCGATTGTTACTTCTTCGACTACCGCTTCTTCATCTGAAATTGAAACGTCTGTACAACGAAAACTAGGATGTGACGGCGGTAATGATGACTTACCGGTGACCTTTTCTTGACACTCGGCTTTCAATTCTTCCGTAATAACTTCTTTTAGACTACCTTGTGCGTCGGGTATTACTGCGCCGGACGTAGTCATTACAGCGGTTAAGTTTTCAATTGCAGCGGTTAAGTTTTCGATTTTTTGTTCTAGTGACATTTTAATTTTCCTTTAGGTTTTATTTGAGTTCGGAATAATCTTAAACGTTTAGTTAACTGTTGTATACTTTTATTTTCAATTATAAACATTTTAATGTATGATTCGCTTTGTTGATATAAAACTAAGAGGTGAATAAAGTGAAATTATTAAAAACGAAAGAACTGGCGGAAAAGTTGGGTGTTCATCCAATCACCGTGAACCGAATGGCGAAAGATGGTCGTATCCCTTTTATAAAAATAAGCGACACTGAATTCCGCTTCAATTATGAAGAAGTTATCGAAGCGTTAAACCATACGGTTAAATAGAAAAAAAGAATGGGCCAAACAATAAGCCCAAAAGGTGAGTAATATATTATGAATTTAGATGATAACACAGCCTTACCCGTCGGTGTATTCCCTGTTACGGTTAATTTCGATAAAAAGAAACGCAAATGGATGAAGTCGCCCGCTATTGGTAAGGGTAAAAGTTGGAAGACCCACCAAGCGACCATTGACGAGCTAAGAACGGAACGTAACATCGGTGCGACAATCGCGGAAGATACAATCGTTTTCGACCTGGACGTTAGTGACGACAGAACGATTGAAGATTTACAATATAACATTGAGGAAGCACTTGACGCCGAATTCGAACTGGATTGGGAAGGGGCTTTCATTCAAACAACGGTTTCAGGTGGTGCGCATTATGTCTTCACAATCCCAAAGAACATCGAAATTACGCAACGTACTAACGCCATTGGTATTGATGGTTTCGACCTTCGTGTTGCTGGTAAAGGTTGGATTTGCTCTGGCGATGATTATTCTAACGGTGGCAGTCGCTTCGATAACATTCTGGCCGCATTATATGGAAGTGATTCTCCTGAGTTGCCTAATCATTGTATTGGTAAGCTTGATGGAACGGTAAAAGAATCGGACAACGACGACAGCGATTTCATGCAAATGGTTGTCGATGATAACACGCTAGGTTTGTCACTTTCAGAAATCAAACATTACCTGGAAGAACTGCCGGAGAGTTACGCCGACGACCAAGACAATTGGTTTCGCGTTGGAATGGCAATTTATCATGAATCGAAAGGCTCTGAACAAGGTTGGGAATTGTTTGATGATTTCTCTTTCCGTTGTCCGGAGAAATACGACCGCGATGCAAACCGAAACCGTTGGGAATCGTTCGGCGGAAACAAATCAAGTAAGGTAACATTTGCCACTATTATTAAGTGGGTTAACGACAACAATAAAATCGAACGTATCGAAACGATTGAAAACGATGTTGAAGATATGTTGCTACAACTTGACGACATCGAAGGTTTCCCCGCGTTAAAAACATTCTGCCAAGAAGTATCCGCGTTAAAACTCGACAAGGTTGATGTATCACGTATCGCCAATGAAATAAAATCCCGCGACATTAAACTTGTCGGGACCAAATTATCATTGCCTGATATTAAAGCAATGATGAAAAAGCAACGCGTTAATAAAGAGGCAAACGTCAACTATTATGAAGATTACGTTTTCATTACGTCTAACGGTGAATACTTCCACAAGGAAACGAAATCGAAAATGGGTCCACGTTCGTTCGATGTTAAGCATACCAGGCAAACACCGCTAGACGATAACGACGAGCCCCAAAGCGCGACGAACTATGTAAATAATAAAATCACATGTGTCGAAAACCATATGTTCGCGCCGATGTTTGACAACATATTCACCTATGACGGATTAGATTACGTCAATTCATACGCACCGTGTTCTTTATTACCGGTAGAAGGTGACGGAAGTATCGTCGAACGTATAACAGGTCATATCGCGCATTTACTGCCAAATAAGCGCGAACAAGACATCGTTATCAATTACTTGGCACATAACGTTCAATACCCTGGTGTAAAAATGCAATGGGCGGTCGTTCTTCAGGGCGTTCAAGGTGACGGCAAGTCATTAATCGCCGAATTGATGCAACTGGTTATGGGTTTACATAATGTTAGATTGTTGAACGTTCAGACGTTAGAATCATCGTTCACCGGTTGGGCTACTGGTCAATGTATGACGTTCATTGAAGAGTTGAAGCTCGACAACTTTCGTAAGTATGAAATTTTGAATAATTTAAAACCTTACATTGCCAACTCAGTTATTGAAGTTGTGTCCAAAGGTGTCGACCCGCGTGTCATGCTCAATACGACCAATTACTTTGCGTTGACCAATTTTAAGGACGCGTTACCAATTGACGATAAAGACCGACGTTATTGTGTGCTGTTCAGTCAATGGCAGGACCGCCAAAGTCTATTAGAGTTCGAAGCGAATAACCCGAAGTATTATTCAAATCTTTATGAAGATATGCGCGACGCACCTGAAGAATTATTACATTGGCTTTTGAATCATGATATTCCGCAAGACTTTTTGGATACTAAGCGAGCGCCGGCAACTGAAGCCAAGGAATCGATGCGTATGTTATCGAAGTCGGATGCTTACCTTATCGTCGAGGATGCTATCAGCGAATTCGAGTGCGACGTTATTAACGATTATTTGGTGAACGTTACACAATTGTCGAAGGTGGCAAAAGGGGCGTTCAATGAAGACCGTGAACAGTTCCCGAAAACGACAACGGTGAAAAATGTCATGATGGATATGGGTTATCATCATATTGGTATTTACAAGAATAGCGAACGTAAAAACCAGGTGATTTATTGTAAAGATTCGACCAAGAATGCGATAGATTTTAAAGACGTTTTGAACGGTATTGCAAGAAATTGCGAGGATGAATTCTAGTCCCAAGAAGAGGACTGAGTTTAGAGGACAAAAGGGTCTGCAAGAAATTGCAGACTTTTTTTTGTCCTTTTGTTTAATAATGTCCCTTTTTCAGTCCCTTTTTGCAATTTCTTGCAGGGACACTTCAATTTACTGTTTTTATTACTCTTATTACTCTTTTTCCTTATGTCCCTAAATATATATTAAATTAATAGAGAATAGAAAAAGAGTAAAAAAGGGGGTAAAAGGCGCTTATATTGGGTTTATTATAAGTATGTTTATATTGGGGGTAGTCTTTCGATTTTTTTTGAGGACAGTCGGGACATACTTTTTTCGATGATTTTTGGCGATACCACTTGTTTTAATTTCTATAAACCTATAAGATTATATTTCATTTCAAACAAGAGTATTTTTTATGATTGTAGATGCTTCAAAACATAACCACAGTTTGTATCGAAAGGGTAGTGTATCCGGCGCTATTGCGTATCATCTTGAGGGGTTGCTTGTCGGTGAATACCTGGAATTTGACGAGTTTGTCAATTGGTTCGGCGAAGAATTACCGTTAACGTCGGTACGCTCGACGATATGCCCTGTTGTCAAGAAACTTAAAATTACGGTAATAACCAGGGTCAATGGTCCGAAAGGTTTAACGATTTATAGGGTTAGTTAAATGAGTAAAGTTTTAACATTGCGCCAATATATCGACGATTACCATGACGGTAACCAGGCGGCATTTGCTAGGCAATGCGGTAAGCATGAACAGCATGTTTATCGTCAATTATTATCATGTGATTTCATCGTCGTCGACGGTAAGGTTGCACAAATAAAATACCCGGTCAAACCGGTCAATAATGAAAAGAAAGGAGTAAAAACGAATGATTAAGTATTTCAAAGAATTATTAAAGACACTGAAAAGTATTGATACTCATCTAAACGAGTTAAGAAAAACAGAAAACTCAACAAATGAATATATTTATAAATTATCTAGGTGCGTAAAAGAGCGTCACCACACGCACGGTGACCAGATTAGCATCTCAACAAAGCACTGTAACGATTAACAAACCACTTTAAGCATATAACCTCGTTTTAAGAAGCTAAGGAGGCGCGTAGCGGTGACGTGTCTTTTTGAAAACCTTGTTATGCGGATATTTAATTTATTTCACTTATTTTGAAAATAAACCTTGCGTTACATGTAACAATGCTTCATACTCTCTATATCAACTTAGCAGAGAGAAATAAAAATGAAAGCATCAATTAACGCACAGACAATAACAATTACTGGAAAATTAAACGAAGGCGAAAAAATACAAGAAATATTAAGATTGATGGCTAAAGAAATAAACAGTATTTGTATTATGGAGTTTTACGGGGAGTCTACTGGTCACGATATGGTGGAATTAACGGCTTGTTATAGCTCAGATGAAGCGACAGTTGCTACAGTAAAAGAATCTTACTCAGACGCAAAGAAAGCAGCGTAGTCAATAACGCGCCTACGGGCGCATTTAAAAGGGGTTATTATGAAGGTTGATACAGAGTGGAGGGTCGGCGTTTTGGCGTTTGTGTGTAACATTTTGGCGTGTACAACGATAATTTTTACAATGTTGTTTGGTGTTACTATTGGGGATATTAATACAAGCGCTGTTTGGTGTCTTTCTGTAGTTTACTTGGCTACATTAATTGTATTATTTCATTTTTGGGCTGATAAATTTAATTATATCGAGGATTGATTGTGTACTTATATATAGATGAAGATCAGGCAGAGTTGCTGCTGTCGCTAGTTAAAGGTGTTTCATTAAATAGTGCAGAATTAAGGGAGTTAATCCCTGTAGAGGCAGAAATAACAAGCGCCATTAATGAGGTACAGGATCTTAAGTTATATGGATAGCAAAGAAAGAG
>CERZ01002859.1_pt1 | contig 30946 bp, 31 predicted proteins | sample 531151 | NCBI WGS metagenome assembly CERZ01 (sample SAMEA2621448, study PRJEB7988) | marine metagenome | biome: marine biome (ENVO:00000447); feature: deep chlorophyll maximum layer (ENVO:xxxxxxxx); material: "saline water (ENVO:00002010), including plankton (ENVO:xxxxxxxx)" | depth 40 m | reverse complement strand
TCATCGTTAGCCAACATAACCGTATTCTGGGATGCTGATTGGTCTTGCCAAGAACAACAATATGTCGAGATTGACATATTCGTTAAGTTCAATGACAGCATTATTCACTACTTAACCATAAGTTACACACTCAACGGTCAATCACCTACTATTGCTAACTACACCATAGCCGATCTTGAAACTGCAAAGACCTACGAAGTATGTCTTGTCGTATGGGTTGAGCGTGATGACTCTTGGATTCAAGACGACGAAGATAACCAAACTGTAACTATTTCATGAGATGATATTATGCCAGAACCTACACCTAACGAAAGTCGCAAATCATTCATGGTACGTTGCATGGATGATGATAAAATGAAAACACAGTTCCCTAAATCCGACCAACGCTTTGCCGTATGCAACTCATACGCTGACGAATCGGATGAATATGCTCTTGATCCCAAAAAGGGTGATATACCCCTTGAAGATATGGTCGGTTCGTCGGAGATGATCGGTGAGGCCGATGGCTATTTGGGTATGGCCGATGACACCTCACAAACGAACACCCACTTCGACGCTATCGTTGAAGCATCTAAGCTCGGCACAGTCGTTCTTGACTTTGAAACAATTGAAGCTGTTCAATACGGCAAACCAGGTAAGAATGATCCACGAAAGACTCCTGCTAAACCCGATGAGCGAAAGAAAGGCTCTAAGAAAAACAAGCCTGGATCAGCTAAGAAGCCTAACTCAAAGATTGTCGTTTCACCGGCAACTCGTAAAACAATCGAGAATAAGATGAAGGAGCATAACAAGAAGGGCAAAGGCTCGAAAGCATCTATGGGCGCACTCCTTACAGTGTTCCGTCGTGGTGCTGGAGCTTTTAGCACAAGCCACGCCCCTAACATGAGTCGTAACGGATGGGGAGTCGCAAGAGTCAACGCATTTCTTTACCTCTTACGCAACGGCAAACCGTCGAACCCCAACTACAAGCAAGACAATGACCTACTTCCTAAGTCCCACCCAAGAGCAAAGAAAGCATCAGCAGACTGTGGTTGCGAAGGAGTTCCTATCGAAGCAGCGGAGTATGAGGGTCGAACAGTCACGCTTAACAAACCGTTTCGTATGCCTAAAGGCAACTCAAAGAAGTTCGGAGTCTATGCGATCAATGACAAAGGCAACGTAGTTCTTGTTCGCTTTGGCGACCCGAACATGGAAATCCGTCGTGATGATCCAGAAGCTCGAAAGAATTATCGTAAGCGTATGGGTTGCGATACACCCAGGGTTGGCCCTAAATGGAAAGCGAATTACTGGTCTTGCTGGCAGTGGCGAAGTGGTTCAAAAGTCAAAGGCAACCTTGAAGAATCGCAAGGGGAGTCGATTAACCATGAGTGATTGCTGCGACGACTGCGGAAATGTTCAAGCCGCCGAGCAAGATGTGTTCAAGACACCTCAAGAAGCTATGAAGCGAGCAAGAGAGCTTGGTTGCGACACAGTTCATACTCACCGACATGAAGGCGAAACCCTGTTCATGCCCTGCTCATCTATGAAGCAGTATCAAGAAAAGACAGAGGAAAAAGAAGCATACATCAAAGAAGAAGACCTCGAAGGTATGTATGACGACGAGGATGAAGAAGAGGAAAACAAAAAAGCATCCTGTGATGATTCTTGCCCTCCTGGTTTTGAATCCGTAGCAGGTGAATGTGTTGCTGTAACCTGTGAGCTTGAGATTGATTCTTTTGAAGCTATACTTTCAGCAAGCACTGGAACAAACGCTATCCGAATGACAGGAGTTGCATTTACTTCTGGCTACAATAAGAACGGCTGGCAAATCACTTCTTCTGGCGCAAAATCTCTTGCCAAGAAAATGATTGGATCAGACATAACTCTCAACCACCCACACACTAAGAGAGGTCGTTTTACTCGAAACATGGATGGTGGAGTCGATGAAGCCGTAGTAGGAATCGTCACTGAAGCTGAATATGAAGAAGATGAAAAGGGCTACAAGGTTAAGTTCGCTGGTGAAGTGTACCGTGAAGAACTCTTTGCTTCTCTTGAGTCTGGTCTATGGCTACGTCAAGGCTACGGTGTTTCAATCGGAGGAACAGGCATTCCTATCGCAACCGAAGAGGATGAGAAGGGTCGTATGATGATGACGTTTGAATCCGACTTTGAGTTCGATCACCTCGCTATCGTACACAAACCCGCTTACGCAGACGCTAAAATAGAAACTGTTGAACGGATCAGCAAAGAAATTGAAGCCTCGGAAGAAACCTCACCATTGATATACCGCAACGGTGATAGAACGAATCAACCAACCAATACGGAGGCAACACAAATGCAAACCGAAGATGAATTAACAATCCAGGCCAGCGAAGAATCAATCGCTCTCAAAGAATCTCTTGTTTTGGCAGAAGCTAAAATCGCAGCCTTTGAAGCAGCAGAAAAAGAATCTCAAGAAGAAGCTCGTTTGAGCCTCGTCACCAAAGCATCCGACATGGGGCTTTCTGGCGTTGAAGACTTTTCAAGTGAAATGCTAACACGTGTTATCGCAAGCTGGGAAGAATCCCGACCTGCGGTGAAAGAAATGATCCCTGCAACCCCAGCAGCTCAAGAAAAGGTCATTGAAGCAACAGAAGCACCTCGCCGTGAAGTTGTGGCTAACTACCTCAACGGCGAACTTGTCGAATCCGACAAAGTGACATACGGTAAAGCCTGGAACGCATGGGCTTCCGCATGGAACGGCAACCTTTCAACCATTGAGAACGGAGAAGGTCTTCGTGCGCCAATGTTTGATGACATTAAGGAGATGATTTGATGGCAGACTTCCCAAGCAACTACCGCAGCATGATTGTAAAAGACGGAGTTCTTCCGAAAGCAGGGAATCTGCTCAACTACGACGCAACCTCTGGTGCTGGAACTGTTGATCTTACTGCAAACGGAGATGCTTGCTTCTTTATCGCACTTGACGAATCTTCCAGAGATGCAGACCAAGCTCTTGTGACTGCTGGAGCTACTATCACAGCACTTCCTGTTGGTGGAATGGCGTATGTTCTCATTACTGCCAGCGAAGCAATTGTGGCTGGACAAGTTCTTTACGTCGCCGCAAATGGATTAGCAACTAAGGTTGCTGGTTCAAACAAAATCCTCGGACATTACTTAGGATCAGCACTCACTACTGCTGCTGACACCTTGTATGCCGTGAATACCAAGCAAACCAACTGATAACAGGAGATGAATAAGATGGCAACAATGAACCTTAACCAAATACTCGGACAAAACCTACAAGCTGATGCGGCAGTCGCACCAGCAGACGGGCCTTTCACCAAGCAAGACTCTGTTCTTCAACAGACTCTCCGTGACTTCATCCAGCTCCAATCCACCACTATTTCAGTGGGAACAAAAGTAGTCGGACTACGAACCGTTCCCTGGATGACCTACAAGTGGTTCACAGGCGCACAAGGCAGCTTTACCTTCCCTCTGGATGATAACGCAGTCGTTGATCCTACAAACATTGGAACTGCGAACTACACCGTTTCACTCGAAAAGGGTCAAGGTCGAACTGTCTTCCTCGATTCAGTCCGTCTTCGTGGAGAACGCTTTGAAACTCTTGATCGCCAGCAACTTGCTATCGTTCAAGCTCGCGCTTCAACCATTGACAACCACATTCTTTCAACTGTTTATGCAGGTGCAGGACAAACTCAAGCTGTCACAGCAGGTGCTTGGACAGGAGCTACCAACGACGCAGAGCGTGACACACTTCTTGCTATGGATAAAATCTTCCAGAACGCTCGAACCTCTGGCGACGAACCTTTGGCTATGGTGCTACCAGCAACTTGCCGAAGCACTTTGCTCAACACCACTCTTTACGGAAACGTCATCGAATCTCTTGAAACCCACTTGGGCCGTATCGCCCGCTTGTCGGTTCTTTACACACGTGACACCGCTGCTATGGGTGGCAACGACGGACTTCTCTTAATCCCAGGTGCAGAAACCGCAGAGTTCTTCCAGTACAACGGCCCAGGCTACATGGAAACCGAGATCACCCGCATGGAAGGTGTCGGATTCTCTTACCTCTTGACCTCTTACATGGGAACAATTGTTCACCAACAACAAGACGGCGCAGCAGCTGGCGACTCAAACAGAATCGCTAAGATCACAGGCGTTATTTGATATTGGTTGGTGACAACCGATGGTACGCAAAGGATTCACAAAAGACAGACGGGGCCGTTTGGTTCGTACTGTCGAAGAAGTTCCAGAGCCTATCGCTGAACCCGTTGTTGAAGTCGTGGATCAAACCACTGACCTTGACTCACTTACATTCAATGAGCTTCGAGCTCTCTGCAAAGAGCGTGGTCTTGATGCAAAGGGAAAGAAGGCAGAATTGATAGCCAAGTTAAGTGATAGTGGAGATGGCGAAAGTGGCGAGGAAAGCGAATAAAGCAGCATTGGTAAAGGAACTCCGAGATAAGGAAATCCCAATACCGAAGAACCCTACAATTGAAAACCTAACCAAGCGTTTGTCTTGGCTTGGAGGCAAAGGATTTGTTTTTAGACGATTCAAAGTTCACCCAGACCCTCTTCACCCTTGCATGAAACTTGAACAAAATGTTCTAACATACGTTCCTAATTCTAAGTTCGCTGAAAACATTATGAAATCAAAGAGGGTTATGATCGTGGCAAGAACACCTATGCCCTGGGATGGACTCGCTATTGTTGATCCACCTGTGGAGGATGAGGAAGAATGACTGTCACATCAAGTCAAATCCGTGACCTACTCAATCGACCCCCTAACTTGGTCGATGGAACAATCACCGAATACATCAGCATGAGAACTGTTGAAGCTAACAAAATCGTTAGGACTCAACAATACGGCATAGCAACTGCAAACGCTGTCACAGAAGCACAAAAAGAAGAGTTCATCAAAGCAGCAGTATGCGCTGATGTTCTCGTAGTTCTTGTCAATACTCTTCCTCACCACACAATGCCAGACGCAAGAGAAGGAACAGATGATCGGTTTAGGCGACAGCTTGAACAGTTCCAAATGCGAGCTAAGGAATTGAAGGCTATGATTGCCGAGCCTAACGCCGCAGCATTCTCTGTTGATAAGTCGGCAACAAGGCAAGAGTGATCCACAATGACGGATTATTATTGGATAGGGGCATTGAACTCATTAGCCTCGAAGCCCGACAATTGGAGCTTGTCAAGCGGTGGGTCTTCTCAAGGTGGATCATGGTCTTCTCCCCCTTCAGCCACAGACAACTTCTTTTTCAATTCACGTGCAAATATCGCCTGTACTTGGGAGTCAAGCATCGTTTCTATGGCGACAGTTCAGAGCATTCAACAGTCCCTTAGTGAACCATACACAGGCATTCTAACAATGAGTATCAATACAGCCATGCAGGGTTTGATTCTCAATGCTGAACTTAAAGGCTCTGCTATCATCACCTTAGCAGGAGCTAATCTTGCCGCACTTAACGATGCTTCAAGTCGTAAGAGATACGTTCTCAACGGACAAAAAGCCAAGATTGATTCTTTTACAGGATCATACAAAATAGAAGCAGCACAAACCGCAACATACCTTGACAACGGCCCATATCCTGCTCTAACCCTTGCTACAAACACATTAACGCTTGCTTACAACGTGCCTACGGCTACAACTCACGATCATGCCGACAATGCTACTATCCACATCAAAGGTGCATTCGTAGTAACTTCTGCTTCTGGATTTGTTAGAGATGGCGCACCAAACGCAGCTCTTGACACCGAAGTAAAAATTAAGTTCGACAACGCCACTTTTACTTATCCTGCAACAGTCCTTGACTTCAATATGGCTACTGCTTCATTTAGAGGGGTTGAACTACCCGTCACAGCAACAACAACTTATGGATCAAGTGCTGGATTTACTGCCAAACACTACGGAATCGTAGTCTTTGCAGCAACCAACGGAGAACTATGTACGATTAGAAACGGTGTTCAGTTAGATGCTTATTCTCTTGAGATAAAAGCTGGTGCAAGACTTCGAGTTAATTCTAATACTGCAAATCCAGCGGTCATAAAAACTCAAACAGAGCCAAAAATTGCAGGTGTTTGGTCTTTCGAGTCGTTAAGTTCTCACACCTTCAGCTCCCCAAGAAACAACCCTGTTACCTCTGTTGCTAACGGAGGTACAGGATTAACTGACGTTCCCCCTAACAACCTCTTAATGGGTAGCGCAACTTCTGGTATGTCGGCATTGACAAAGATAACTCCTGGTGTAAATGGTCAAGTTCTAACCCTTACGGGTGGAGTTCCAGGTTGGGCTGCATCGGGTGGTGGTGGTGGTTCTGGTACAGTCACTTCTGTTGCTACTACTGCACCGATCACAGGAGGCACAATCACAACAACAGGAACAATCGGTATCAGTGCGGCTACGACAAGTGCGGCTGGTTCTATGTCTGGTGCTGACAAAACAAAGCTCGATACTGTCGAAACAAACGCAGACGTGACCGATGCAACGAATGTGACTGCGGCGGGTGCGCTTATGGATAGTGAAGTGACCAACCTCGCTCAAGTCAAAGCATTTGACGAATCCGATTATGCTACTGCGGCTCAAGGATCAAAGGCTGACAGCGCACAACAACCTCCATCCGAAGGAGCATTCGTCAACGGTGACAAAACCAAGTTGGACGGGATTGAGGCAAACGCAGATGTGACAGACACAGCAAATGTTGTCGCCTCATTGACCGCAGGAACAAACATAACCATAGCGGCTAATGGAACCATAGCGGCTTCTGGTGGAGGAACTACTCTTCAACACCTAAGACTCTTTATGAAAAATAAAAGTGGGAACCCAGCCACCTATTCGGTAGGTAGTTCCTATGTGATTATGGACATAGCCAACACAACAAATTGGGGAGAATCGACTACCGGAACCCACAATGATATAACGGTGACAAACGCTTCCAGTGACCACATAGTTCTCGGTGCGGGTGGACTTTATCACATTATTGTGACTATTGAGTTCTTCCCAGCAAGTTCAACCAATCGTGATATGTGGTTGGTTGTTAGCACTGACACATCAAGCACAGGGCAGTTAGGTACAGCGCGAGCGCAAAATGGTCTTGCCAACTTCAAAATGCAACACACCGTCTATCATGAAGTTGCTTCGGGGGGTAGTGACGACGAGATTTACTTTTCCGTTCGCTCTAATGGAAACAACAGCAACCTTATCGCATTTAGTGACAACCGAAGTACCATCACAATCACCCGTGTAGGAGATTCAACAGTATGACGCTACAAGCAAAATTAGAAACAAGATTTCCCGACCACGATTGGTCGCACATGGTCGAAGACTCATGCTTTATTGTAAGCAAAGGGGTGTACTGGATCAAGCAAAGTGCTTGGTATGCTGACCTCCCCCAATGGACTTCGGATGAAATCAAAACATTTGTGGAGAGTTAATTATGGCAAGAAAAGTAGGTAAGATCGTATATGCTCCACCAGAGCGTTGCTTGAATCACATTGAGATTGAAGAAACCCCGCATGGCTACAAATTGTACCAGAAGGGCGAAGAACGGCCATTTAAGGTGATACCTTTTAGTGTCGTGAGGGAAGTGTCCTTTACAGGGGGAAATAAGAAATGAACCTAACTATCGAAAATGTGGAACTTTGGCTGGCTGCGCTTGCAGCCGTCGCTGGTCTTGGTGTGTGGGGCTACAAGAAGTGGCTCTCCATCAAAGAAGGCGGTATCTCACTTGGAGAAGTTTTGGATGCAGTCGAAGAGGCAGCAGACAAGGCAGAAGAAGTGAAAGAACAAGTTGAAGAAGCCATTGAAGAAACCAAAGAGTGATCCACATGACTTACTACTGCACAACTGACGAAGTAGCTTTGCGACTTGGTTTTGATTCGGCCCAAAAGGTTCGAGCGCAGACCAGGCTTACATCGAGTATTCGTCGTGCAACAGTGGTTATTGATTCGGTGTATCGTGACTATGGACGACCAACTCCAAGCCGTGAAATCGCTACGACTACTCTCAACGGATCAGTAGCGGCAGGGGCAACTACAATCACACTTACCTCTGCGTCCACCTTTTCAGCAGCAGGTAACGGCAACATTGACGGCGATTCATTCGCTTGGTCTGGTAAATCATCCAACGATCTCACAGGCGTTAGTGGTATTTCAGCCGATCATGCGACAGGAGTAACCGTCGAAGAAGGTGAGATGGCCGAAGCACTACGTCAAATATGTGCTGACTACGCCGCAGGGCTTTATCTTCAAGACGATGCGGCTTTGTCGGATCAAGAATCACTGCGTTCCCCAATGCTAATCGAACGTGCGAATGAGCTACTGTTCCGTTATGCTAAATTGGGGAGTGTTGATTGATGGCGTATAAGGCATCCAAGTCCTATGGCGCAGGTGGTGAACGCCGTGGTCTTATCAATTTTCGAGTTCATGTTGATGACAAAGAGTTCATGAATAAAATGAAATCTCTTGGATCAGAAGGTCAAGACGAGCTTCGCAAGCTCATCAATAAGATGATGCAAGAGGCAAGGCATGAATCTCAAGAGTTCTTGTTAGATCAAAAGATACACAATAGAGGCCAGCAAGGACAAACAGCCAGGGCCGTTCAAAATGTCATGACTCCTAACGGAGATAAGAACGTGTACGTTCAAATCGCTGAAAGTCTAAAAGTGTCCGACGACGCTTTATTCGTGCGTTTATTCTCCGCACCTTATCCTTCTGGCTACCTCTCCCAAGCAACAGGTAGCAGAGGTGGCGCAAAGGTCGCTTTGATCCACGCTGGCGGTGCAGGTGCTTTCAACTACGCCAAGAACCTACCAGGCATTATACAGAACTCCGTTTATTGGTATCTCAAGACAGGTAAGAAGAGAGGCTACACCAGAAAACCAAAGCGAGGTTCAGCAACAAAAGGTGACGTTTCGTTTTGGCCTAAGTCTGGCGATATGCGAGATAAGCAACACCCTGGTTTCAAGAAGGTGGATTTCATAGAACCTGCCCAACAATACATGGAAAAGAACTTCGAGAAAGAAGCTGAACAATTGATTCAGCGATTGGTAGGGTGAGAATATGACAGTATCGAAAACAACGGACTTTTGGACTTCAAGGATGGATGGTAACAACCCCACAGTCCCAACAGGAACGCATAACCAAGCCTTTGCAGGAACAGCAGGTGCGGCTGATGGTCTTAATTGGAAAATCAACGCAAGTAGTAGCCTCGGATATTATAGCTTAGGTGGCGACCCACTATCCACTGACTGCACAGTATGGCTTGGGTTATCTTACACTGATAGCACAAACATACCGACAGACGGAACAATTCTCGCTTCCATTGAAAACGGATCATTCAAAGTCGAGCTTCAAGCTGATGGAACAGCGGGTGGTTTGAAGGTAGTTGGTGCAACAACAGTCGCATTCTCTGGACTTGATTTAATCATGGCTGATCTTGACGCTATACCCACGGTCATGCGTTTGACTTTGAGCAAGACAACAGGAGAGGTTAATGCGTATCTCTTTGACATTATTGAGAATGATGTTGGAGATGTGTTAAGCAAAACCTTGACAGGAACGACTGTCGGATTAGGTACGCCAGGAATTAACTTTGGAAATAACTCTGGAGAGGTGACTTGGTACTCTGTATATATCACCACAATGGGAGCATTCACCCCAGACGAGATGGTGACAAGCAACTACTCCAATGTGACTTTGGTTCAAACCGCATTCGGTATCATTGACGTTCTCAAGACCGCCAGCTCCTACAACCTCAAGAATGTGGTGCAACCAGATGCTATTCGCTACGGTTATGACATATCCTCAAACATGGCTGTCAAATACACGCCAGCAGTTCACGTTCTCATCCGTCGAATCGACAGCCCCGATATGTACGCTCTCGCTGGATCAGCGGCAGAATACTTCTTCCAAGTCGAAGTCTATGTCGTGACAAAGGGAACAGACTACAAGAACTGCTATCGTCAAGGTATGGCTATCGTAGGAGAGTGTTTAGATGAGCTGTATTCTAAGACTGGACTCAAGGGCAGCACTGATTCTCTGATCGGTCATGACGCTCGTTTAGACGCTCGGCTTGATCCAGATGACCAAGTATGTTGTCATGTTTTGAACCTCCGATACATGAGAAGAGTCGATTTATCACGCAGGGCTTCAACCTCATAATTGATATAACGCACGACTCATAGAACAACTACCGAGAGGTTTCCTTATGACCGCACTTAGCAACCGATATGTCACGTTACAAAAAGAAGGCCCAAGCGACTATGGATCAGAACCCGTAGCAGCAACAGCTAAGTTGTTTCTTGGAGAAGTGGATGATGAGTCCTTTTCCCAGAACTTCGATCTTCTCACACGCACCGATATTTCACGATACGGCGCATCCAAGTCTGTTCAAGGCTTGACTTACTCCGAGGGTGATGTGAACCTACCTCTTCAACTTGACGACTTCAACTCTTTCTGCCTGTTCGCAGCATTCGGTGTTGATACTTTCGATGCTTCAGCAACCCCAGACACCCACACCTTGACTGAAACTCTTGATGATGCTAACTTTCCTTCATTCTGTATTCGAGTAGGTATGGAAGACAAAGAACACACCTACTGCGGTATGGTCTTGAACAGCCTATCCCTTTCAGCAAATATCAATGAATACGTTATGATGACCTATTCCTTCGTTGGATGCGGAGAATCAGCAGTCGGGACACTTGTAGTTCCTGGTGCTGGGACTTCAACAAGCCCACCAGCATTCTCAACCGTTGATGCTTTGCACTTCGCTAAGGCTTATGTCCGATTCGAGAACGTGGCTTCTTCAACCAACTTCTCAACGCTGGTTAAGTCGATCTCTCTTGAAATTAACATGAATCGAGATCAAGACAACGCAAGCTCTCTGGGCAAGGCAACTTACGCAGTCGCACCTCCACCTCAACTCCGTGAAATCACAGGATCAATCGAGCTCAATACAAACGGTGAAGCATCGGTTGGTAACTCACCAACCTACGATGAACTACGAGGATTCCTTCTTCACAACGGAACAAACGCACTACCAGCACTTATGATTCGTCTTGAAGATGGTGCAGCAACACCGAACTACTTTGAGATTAAGTTCCCAAAGGTCGTTTATGAAGCTCCAGAGATGAGCCTTTCTGGTCGTGACACCTCAACCCTTTCAATGAACTTCGTGGTTCTCTTTGATGAAACCGCAGGGTACATGGCTAAGGCAGTCATTGGTATGGGTGGCATCGCCTCTGGCGCAGCCATGACAAACGCTGCTTGAGGTGATTAAAAATGGCATCACCAATCCAAAACCCTGCAAAGGTAAGAGTAGTTACTCTTGAAGGAATGAATGTCACTATCGGGGGGTTGGTTCAAACGCAGCTCCAAAACCTTGATGCTAACACCGCCGTTTATTCAATTGAATACATTAGAGCAAACAATAGTCAAGGTGTTACGTGTATTATAACATTTGAACTACCTTGAAGTTAAGTTACCAGTTAAGTTAAGAGAAGTGAAGTAAAATGCCCGTATTGAAAAAAGAAATAGAGCTAAACGACGGAACGAAGGTTTGGGTTCGCCAAGCCTCCGGTCTTGATAAATTAAAAATTGAAGCTAAACAGGGTCGAGCCATGCGTAAGTGTCGATCATTCGGCCCAGACCCTTCAACATGGACTGACGAACAGATGGAAGAGTTCTTGGACTTGTGCGATAAAGAAGGCGCAGGTTTTACAGATCAAGTCGAAGCATGGCTTCCAACCTGTCTTCTCGACAAAGAAATAGACCCCGATTCACTTACTTCCGAAGAGCTTGTCGCTATTTTGAACGTGATTCGAGGTGACGATAATGAAGGCGCAGTCCCTTTGGTCTAATTTACAGGGCATCCCCGATCCTCTGTTCGACTTTCAAGGGGTTGCTTCCGAGCGACTTGTTCGAGAAGTACAATCAGCCTGGCGGTCAATGGAAGTTAGAGTTAGACTTGCTCGTAGCAAACGAGATAGCCGAACAACTCAACGAATCAGTTCAAAAGGATTCCAAAGGTCGTAAGAAAAAGAATGCCAACAAAGCAATTGCTCGAAGGGATCAGAAGAGAAAATTGCATACACCAGCCGAAACCGCTAAACAACTCAACGCTTTAATTGATAACAAGGGGGTGAAGAAAGATGGTTAGACAGGGTGGCAGCCGAGTTTTCTTCGACGTTGTAGGGCAGATGCAAGCGTCAAGGCTTATTTCCGATGCTTCGGAGATGGCTACTGTTGTTCAAGCAATCGTGCTTGACGCATTCGACGGTATCAAAGGTTCTCTCGACGGTATATTCTCAAGCGTCGGAACTGCAATTGAAGCAGTTCGTGAACCAGCTTTGGCTCTTGGTGAGTCCCAAATCTATTTTCGTAAGTTCTTTGACTTTGACGGCGTGGCTCAATATGAATCAGCAATCATTGATCTTGGTGTAGCATTCGGGTTCACAGGAACAGAGGCACTTGAAGCAGGTGCAAGAATGGCTCAATTGGGCGGTCTATTCGGTTCTGGAGAGTCTATTGTAGCAGGAACAGAAGTCGGTATGGCCTTCGGTATGATCGGTGGTATGGAAACAGAAGACGCTCAACAGCGTCTAATCTCCCTCGCTCAACAAACAGGCTTCATGTACGAAGGCGTAGGTAAGAAAGCCTTCTTTGCTATGGGAGCTGAAGAACAGCGACAAGTCGTACTTCGCAACTCTCTTTATGTTCTGGATCAACTAAACACAGTCGAAAACAACTCCGTCGCTACGATGGAGCAACTTAGCACAGTGATGAATCAATTCTCTGCATCAGCTTCTATTGCCAACATGAGTATCGCTGAACAGGCTGCATTATCAGCCACCCTGGTTGAATCCGGTGAGTCTGCGTCTAAGGCTGGCCGTGGTCTAAGGCAGATGCTACTACGAGTCGCCAGCGACACAGGAGGGGCTGCTACTGCACTTCACGAATACGGAGTAGCAACTCAAGACGTGAACGGCGACTTGGTAGGCTTGACTCGGATCATGCAGCAACTCAAGGACAATGGGTTCGATGAGTTGGATTCAGCCCAACAAATGCAACTTGCTACGTCTGTTGCTGGTGCTAATCACGCTACTCGATTCATCAAGCTCATGGTGAACATGGATCGTGTGACCACGCTTACGGCTGATGCTATCAGTCGAGAGTCCACAGCCCTTAGTGAAATGAACACCATAATGCAAACGGCAACATTCCAGGCAAACCAAATGGCTGCTGCCCAAGAAACATTATCCGCTGCTATCGGCCAAGAACTTCTTCCAGCCATGACAAGGGCCGAAGGTGTTTCATTCTCTATGAAGCAGTCGTTCCTTGAGATGATGCAAACAAATCCAGACAACACAGGGTTGAATGCCTCCCTCGACAATACCGTTTCATTCCTCACAACAGGTGCTTCAAATGGTATGATTATGGCTAATGCCATGTATGAGTTAGGTGGCGGTGCATTTGAGGCGTTCATGAACGTGCAATCTCTAATCATTTCAGTTCGAGTCTATCGAGTGATTATGAAGCAGAATCTTGAGATTCAAAGAATGATGACTCAAGGTTTGCTTGGTCAAAAAGTGGCTATGCAGCAAATGTCGAACTTAGAGAACATAAAAATATCTCAATCGGGAATACTAAAACAAAGTGAGTATTTCAAAAATCAATTGTTAAAAGACGGTCTTATGATCCAGAAGGAGTCGATTAGCTTTGGAAATATCAAGAATAGGCAATTAGCAGTCGAAAAACAGATAGCAACAGAAATCCTCGGATCAAAGAAAGCAAGCAACCATGCCGAACAAGAACTTGCTCGCTTGAAAGGTATGACGGCAGCTATGACGCTTTCCCAAGCTGAAACAGTGTTAGCGGCCAACAACACAGAGATACTTGCACTTCAAGCCAAAGCAGGTAAAATACAGTCAATTATTGCTCTCAAAGGCGAAGAACACATGATCGACGGTGTGACTGCCATAGAAACACAGAACTCTTTGACATTAGAAATTAACGCTCTCAACAATAAGAGAACTGTGATTCAGCAAGTAGTAGCGGGCCACACTCAATTAGCAAATGTCGAAGGTCGTGAAATGGGAGTCATGACCCAAAACACCAATGCTCGAATACAGGCGATAGCAAAGAAAAGAGAAGAGTTCCTTCAAACTCTCATGCTTCTTCGTGCTTCTGGTCATTTGACAAAGGCTGAACACGCGCAAATCTTGGCAACAATGAATGCTACAAAGGCTAACGTTCAATACGCAAGCTCGGCACAGCGAATGCTTGGCGTTATGCTACGAATCCCACCCCAGGCTATGAGCGCAACTGCGGCTATGAACAGACTTGGTGGGGCTGCTGGTTTAGCAAGTATGTCACTTATGTTCATGGGTGACAGTGAGGATGCTATGCAAGCCTCTATGATCCTCATGGTTGCTTCAATGATTCCTGCTATCTTCTCGATGAGTGCTATGGGTGCGGCTACTGACAAAGCTACATTTTCAATGGTAGCATTCCAAGCAGTATCAACGGGCGGTCTTGCCCTTATTGCTATCGGAGCTTCTTTGCTTTTAGCAAGAAAGTTGATGAAAAATCACACAGAAGACTTAGTGGATAGTACGGTGAACATAGCCGAAGGCTTCGACTTTGCCCAAAACTCGGCAAGCAACTTTGCGTTTGAACTTGACAAGCCAGGAGGCGCAACCGATCTTATGCTCGACTTTGGAAGTACAACCGAAGAATCTATGGATAAAGCCGAGAAGTCCATTCAAGACTTCATGAGCGCACGTGAAGAACTGTTCTTTGGATTCTCTGCAAGTCGAATGAACCAGACTCTATTCGATCAACTTGTCAATCAAGGTGTGGGCGAACTGTACTATCGAACAGAAGTCAATGTGAACAATCAATTCTTTGGTTTGACAACTGATGAAATGGTTAATCAAATCAGTTCTCAAGTTGAAGAACGAATCGTAGCGAGGGCTGGTTGAGATGAAAGACGTTTCAAACAGATTCACAGTCTGGCTTGCTGGTTTCTATGAAGACTTCCAATCAATGCGAGTGATCTCCGAAGGAGAGGACTACGCCAGCACTGACTTCTTCACCAATCGAAGGGACTCTCACGCTGGCAACACTATGGCTTCACAGGCGTTAAACAACCCACGCTTTGCCTTTGACTACCTAACCAGGTCATTTACCTCAAAGAACCCACCTTCTCTTATTGGATCAGCGGCCTCGTCGGAAGCAGCATCTCTTCACAATGAAGGGCCGTCACAATGGCTCACCTACGACTCGAACCGTATTGGTGCGGCATTCTATGAGGGTCGAGCCTCACTCACATATCCAGACACTATCGGTGACGCTGCCTCCCTACGGACTTTCAATATAGCTCGAAGGGCTGACTTCTCACGTTTTGCTTCTGGATGGGGTACACAAAACGAGTATTGGGTTCGTCAAGGAGATACCGATGCGACCTACGAAAGAAGCGGATTCACTGTCAACGCTACGCATGGCTATCCATTCGGCACTGCTTCAACAAGAGGCTATGGCAAGTTCGACATAGCATCACTACAACCTGCTGACACATCGGGAGTGCCACAACAGCGAGGGTCGATAGGATTTGACATCTCTAATTATCGTAAGCATAAGGTCATGCACAGCTCCAGCTTGTGCGGTGTCTATCTTGGTGAAACAGGCCAAGTCGCTGTCACTTCTTCTGGTATAGGCTTGCCCTACGCATACCTTTACCCTATCAAATCCCCATCGGGCAAACCTTTCTTCCGCCACACCATGTCAAGAAGAGTGGCAGATTATTTGTCAAGTCAAGTGAGTCAAAATGGCTCGACCAACAAGTATAACTTCGCAGGACCACTAATTATCAAGAACTTCCCAGACGAAGGCGCACTTGGGGCTGACGATCAATGGTTCGCATTAAGCACTACGACTGAATCAGTAGTGGCAACGGGCTTGTCATTTCCCTCTGGAGCAACAAGTATCACCCTACCACACACCCTTCCCTCTCCCCCATCAACAACCAACATTCTTAATCCATCCAATAACAGGCATTTACCTAACAAATCAAGCGGGACTCCAACTCAAACTTTACAGATCGGAGTTGCGACTTATACCTATTCTGGATTAAGCGTTAGTGGTAGCGGAGATGTGACATTCTCTGGACTAAGCCCAGCCTTACCAAGCACACAAATACAGCCAACGGTTATCTTTTCTAAATGGACTAATCAAGCGGCTGCTGACACTTCTTTAACGATATACAACATCACCACAGCAGGAACACCTGATCCTACAAGTATCGTCTTTCAAAACAGGCAAGATACCAGCGACGGCTTAGGTAGGCCACAACTTAATTTTAGGGATAATGCAGGGAACGTAGTTCAAACATCAGCAAGAACTCAAAATGGATCTGTTACCCAAGACACACCCAGGTTCACTGTTAGTTCCAACACAGCGAAAGGCTACACGTATTATGTTGTGACTTTGACTTTAGAAAACCCAGACGGATTCGTGACAAATCCAGATTATCAATTCTGCCGTGATCCGTTCTTCTCGTCTTTTGGAAATGTGTATGGTCGCCTGGGATTGGGTGACTACCTCACGCGAGAAAATCAAAGTCTTCCAGAGAAAATAACCGTCGTAAATAATGATGGTTCATACATGACTGATGGGGCTTGGCTTGGAGCTGTTGCTACTGTCAATGTTCGTCAAGCAACTTATGGATCATACACTGCTAACAACGGGCGACCTTTAGATGGTATGTTTGGATTCCAGCCTGTGATCGTCGGTGACACCGAGCTCAACGCTCAAACAGACGGCGAGCGATTCACCATTCGACTTGCGAATCAATCATTCAACAACGCTCAATCGGCATCTCCAGGGGAAGTTGATGCTTCGTATATGCTCTCTGTTGGATATTGTCAAACACAAACAGGATTCTCTTTGAACGAAAGAGGCAATATGGCCGGTTCTAAAGCTGCTATCACGCACTTGTTTAGACCCGTCACAGGTCAAGGTCTTGCTGCACCTCGCCAAACATTATTCAAAATGTTCACCGAAGGTACTACGGGCAAGACGAACTACACTTTGGATCAACTGTGGTATGACCTCGATATTGTCATGGACTTCACCTCACAGGGCTACGTGGTGTTTCATGATGGTGCAGCCGTTGGTGGTCTTACGAACTTCAACGCTAAACATGACGGTTCAGCTTGGACTGCGGCTGACTTCTATGGTTGGTCGTTAGGTGTTCAACTTCAAACCGTTGTTGATGAAACAGACACTACGAGTTGGAATAACATCGTCACTATGATTGATCGTGCTGCCTATATCTATGCTCTTGATGGTCGAATTGACACAGGAGGGGCTATTCCAACCTCGCCAAGTGAAGATTTCATCGTGGATAAGTTCAAGATCGTCAAGCAGGTCGATGGTATCAGTCAAATGGAATTGAATGTCATTGACGATACAGATTTATTGAATCTCCCTCAACTGTATTCTGGTCGGCCAAATTGGAAAGTTCTCCTGTTCCGAGATAACGACTATCGACCTATTCATTCTGCTATCGTAGCAAATGTCAATTGGAAGCAGAACGCCCAAAAGAAAACAAAGGAACTTGCTTTGAAAAGCAAAGACTCGATGGGTGAACTTGACTTCCAATTCCCCTACTTTGACGTAGGACAAAAAGATGGTGCGCCAAGTCTGGTTGCTGCATACCGTCGATACGAAGTTACGAACTATGCAAACATATTCCACTTTGGAGCTACTTCACTACTCAATCTCAACATGGTTCTTGGACTCGATGAAGACAGCAAAGGATCAACAGGAGAATACTTGCCTCGTTATGACCAACGAATGCGATTGTTTTCTGGTCATCCTATCCAAATGTACTCGAATGAAGAAGTCAACGGTCCGAACTATGTCGAAGATGCTTGGGAAGTAAGTCGTCGCATAGATCACTTCATGCCAGACGCTAATGATGCTACAAAGACCAGAGCTGTATTTACATCGGACGCTATCAAGTGGTCGGAAGACCAAATACCAGCAGGTGTCAAAATAGCAATCAAAGGCAATTGGCGAAACGCTGGATCAAGTGTAGGAGGAAATAGTAGCATTAAGTCGTTGCCGGAGTTCGCTGAAAAAGGCTTCTTGACTTCACATTCTGGCTCAACAAACCCACAAACAACTCCCCAAAACGTATATCGTGGCGAATGGACTTCGGAACAAGCTCAAAGCGTTGTCACTTTCAATGCTATTGCTGCTGCAACGTCATTAGTCGTTGCTGACACCTCATTATTCCCTGCTTCTGGAACTGTAAAGGTCGGAGGTACGGGAGCATCGGCGTTTGGGGCTACACAAGTGACCTACACATCGAAGAACTCGACAACACTGTTCCTTTCTGGGGCAATAGGTCAAGACTTTGCCACAGGGACAGTAGTGAGGGAAACAACGAGTACAAATTATGTCATTATAGACCAAGCCTGGCAACGATCAATGGTCATCACCGACCTTCGAAATGACGGAACAGGCAAGTTACAAATGACAATAGCCACCGATCCTACTTCTTACGCTGGAATTAGCTACGAATTAGGAGGTGGAACAGGTTATGCGAATCCCGATTCTGCCCTGGCTAAGAATGATTTGATGACTCCTACGTTAGTACCAAGCGATCAGCAGTTCCGTATTTACATGAAACCTAACTCCGCTGGAACAGGTCATAACTCCAATGTGGCTGACCTACCAAGCCAAGTGTTTGAAACGGTTTCGGTATCGGCAAATGGAAGCAGTCAAGCAACCTTTGTCACCACTACAAATGTTGCCTCACTGTCGGCAGGTCTTCAAGGAGCTTTACCTCTCACATTAGCGGCATCTTCTGGTGGTCTTGCTGACGGCTTAGAAGCTGACTTAGCCTACATGACATTCCCTAAACAAAGACAAAAAGCGTTCTCTCTTCGCAACGTAGGTTCTTCTTATGCTCATCGAGATACTCACGCACGTTGGATTCGTGACATTCCTCAATCCCTATGGTTCCAAAAGACATTCGGCATTATGTCCGAATACCCATACGGAGCTACGGGTTGGTCGGGTTCTGCCTACACCAACGCAGCGACTCAAGACCTCGCAAGCAATTTTAATTCTGGAGTCGATACGACAATTGCCCTTGCTGATACCTCAAAGTTCCCCTTCGCTGGTGTTTGTGAGATATGGTCTAACGATCCTTCTCCAAGAGCATTAAACAGTAGCAACGCAGTTATGCTTACCTCGTTTGCATATTCGGGCAAGACCTCGACTACGCTAACCAACGTTATGTTTGCCGACGCTAACAAAGGCGTTATCCCTATCAGTGGTGGGGCTGGATCAACAAGAGTTATCGCTCGAAACATTAGTGGTGACTACAAGCACTGTTTCATTCTCTGGGCCGATATGCGAAACGATGGATCAGCAGACGCAGATGGTGGGCGAAGAAAAGAAGACTTCGGGTTGATTCACCCTGTTCAACAGAACTACAAAATCAGCGTAGTGTGGGCTGAAACTGGAAAAGCATTTGTCGATCTCAAGCTCGGCCAAGACTGTGATATTTGGTCTTTAGATGCTAAGAATGACCCTGCGGCTACTGCTATTGCTGGTGGTTCAAAGAAAGCCTGGTCGGACGATCCTTCAGCAATCATGCTTGATTATGCTTCTCCGCCAACTCTTGTAGGTGGAAGAAGTGACGATACAGAATTATTGGACTACTACAAAGATTGGCAAGACACCGCAGGTGCGTTTATTGTAGTCGATTTGTCGAAGTTCTTCAACGTCAACACAGAAGCTAACAATGGTCGTCTGGCTCAATCGTCTGGAGGCAACAAGCCTCTCGGAGAATATCTTGTTGAGGGTGCAGGTACACCTACGCTTATTGATTCGTATTGGTATCACGCAGCAGCAACATTCCAAAACGCCGAGGAACCTATTCTCCAACACCAAAACTCTTACCGATGGGTCGATGCTGAAACAATCATAACGGCGGATCAAGTGTCATCGACCACAGGAACTTTGTCGAATCTTGAAAGTACAGCAGACTTCCCCGCCAGGTTAGGTCTTACTTCTTTCGCAGGACAAAGCACCGCAGGTTTGATTGAATCAAAAACATTTGACGCAAACGGCAACGAGTCCGATATTCAATATGTGTTCACCTATACAGGGAAGAACGGCACGACTGAACTTACAGGCTTCAAATATCGTGAAGTGCGACAAACAGAAACCGTTGATGTAGCGGCTGGTTTGCTTTGGTCTGGCGATGCTTTCACTGTCGTTGGTGTTCCAGCCATGCAAGCAGAAGGAACAGTGATTCGTGCTTCGCTTGGATCAGCATTCCCTATGGGCTTCATGCTCAAGGTTGAGGGCAAAGTCAAATCTCCAAGCGGAGGTAACTACTTTGAGAATGACAAGATTCGTATTTATCAAAAATCAGCTCTTTACAGCGATTGGTTTAAGCAAATCACTCTCCCTGCTCTATCGGACATTAACAACGTGCCTATGCTTGAAGACTTCAACGTGAGTGGCAACACTGCTGGTGCAGGTACGGTTGAGTCATTCGGTAGCGTTACAGAGGGGCAGAACAAGTCCATATTCCAAGTTATGAGAACTCTCGGACAAAGTGCAGGTGTCGGTGACGGAGGATCACTTATCACCCTTAACTTCCAAATGGGGCGAGATAACCGCATGGAGTTCCGACCAACATACAATTGTGGACTTTCACTAACAAGGGATAATCTCAAGGTGTCGAATCTCAAGACGAGTAAGGCTGCTTCTTTCAGTCACATTCGAGTCCTTTTCAACGGTGGAGAATCTTCGGTTACATTCCCTACTCTTGAATACAAAACGAATGTTCGGTTCAAGTACGTTAATGCTACTGATGTGTCTTCATTTGAGCAAGCTCTTGTTATCGCTAAACAAGAATACCAAAAGAAAAAGGAACCTTCATTCAGTGTTGAGGCAGAAGTTATTCGAGATGCAAACGAAACACAGCGCGTAGGACCAATGCTGTCTAACGCTCGCTACGGATATATCGCTGATCCAGCCGTTCAATTAACGGGTCGAAACGGTGGATATTGGACTGCTGGCCGAGGTGGTATGCACTTTGGAGGACAAAACAACCCACTTCACGGCGGCATAGGTGGCTACGGACAATTGAACTTACTAACCTACCAATTTAACACAGCACTTGGTATTGGTATTGGTGGCTATGCTGGAGCTGATGACTACACTACGACATACGGCAACGGTTTGGCCCACTACCCAACAAACGACCTTTACAATCAATTCCCCTGGACTCAAATGTACTATTGGTACGGATCAAAGTCGGTGTCGTATGCAGTTCAAATCGTACACATTCCAAAGTCGATGCCAACAGTTAGTGAAACGACGGGTGAAGAACTTCGTATTTTCATATCGGATGCAGTAGCCTCAATCCCTGCCGGTGATCGTGTTGACAACTTGACAGCCACTAAGAAGTTCAGCATCCACTTTGCAGACTACGACTTCGATGAGGTGCAGTCTGGAGGTCATGTGCCTAAGCTCCAAGCAACACAGCATGGTATTGAAACAATCACTACACTCGGTTCTGGCTACTTTGAAGTGCCTATCCCTGCGTCGTATTGGGCAGCAGGTAACGCTGCTGGATTCAAGATGGTCGTTTCAGTCAATGGAGAGTACCTTAACGCAGTGGCTCGACAAAAGACTGCTGATAAGTTCGGAGGCAACGCTGCAACAGGTCAAACAGGCGTTGTTGCTGCTGGCGGTCAAACCTTACCGACCTTTACCAATGTCAATGAGTTCTCCATATTCCCTCTTGGGATTAGAGAATACCCCGAACTTGGATCATCAGCCGTTGAACGTGCGCCATACTACGCACCACGAATCCACGTCACCGACGATATGAACTTCATACCAGGCACATACGCCCAATACACTGATTCGTTCATTGACATTGATGAGATAATGTACGTCACAAAGGTTGAGTACGAATACTCTTCAAAGGGTCTTAGCAAAACAAAGCTCCATCTTGAGCGTGAGTCTGGTCGAATGCCAGAAGGAATTGAGTCTTACCTTGCCAGCAATCCGTTCAATGATACGGGCGCAAGCGGTGGAGGTACAGGTGGTGGTGGTGCTGGTGGTAACGGAGGCAACACAGGAGGGCGTGAAGGCACACCCACAGGGCCGGTTGGCCCATACATACCTCCTACTACCGATAACTTCCCATTCGCTTATGCAGGGGGGCAGGAGGGTACTTCGCCCGCAGAAACAACACCTCCTTTGTTGGGTGGAATCGCTGCCGATCTTGGGACTGTGGCTACTCCTTCTCTTGGGGGAACTAACTACGTTCGTTTGAACACCGATACCGGAGTTCAGCAAATGGGTCAAAGTGGCGATTTGAATACGAGGGAAATAAACTCGAACAATTTGAACGATGGAGTTATTGCTCGGATCAACAACAAGATGAGCTTAGACAACGTATTGCCTTCTGGCATTCAAGGAATACCTGGACAACCTAAACCTTCTAAATTGCCACCGAAGGTTCGTGCTATCGAAGGTGTCGATACCAAGTTCGTTTCAGCAAGAGGACAGGCTGCTGTGACAAGCGGAGGCTGGGTGCTACCTGGTGCCTCTCAATTAGATGATGCAGAAGCGATAACTAACCCTGTTCATACGCTTGAGCTTAGTGCTACAACCCCAATGGATGCAGCACACCCCGTTCTTGGCATGAACGCTATCGTATCGTGTGAAGTGTTAGCTGATACGACCTTCTCTTTGACAACGACGATCACTTGCCCAGATACAGGCGAAACAATCTCTCACACCTACACAGAAGCACTAACAGCATCAGCAAACGGTATCAGTCGTAAGACTATCCCATTGATCCCACAGCAGTTCTTCGCCGCAGCAAATGTCGAAGGTCGAAACCTAAATGTCGTTATCTCTCGAAGTCCAAATCAAGGAAGCGACAATGCAATCTATTCAAGCGTTGTAGTTCATGGTGTTCAAATGCAAAATGTAGTGCATAACAATCAAGGGACACCAGCGACAGACTCGTTATCGGCTTTCGCTGGCACTGAAAAGGACACAAGCGATACGACAGGTCACAGTATCAACGTGAACAGCAATACGAACCCTCTATGATTCGTATAGATCACGCAACGATAGGATGGTTTGAGCCTTCTTTCTGCCTATACCGTCAATCTCCATGAGCGAGGCTTGGCTTGTCTTAGATCGTAGGAGCTTGGGAATACTACCGAACTTCTCAAGAATAGCTTCGGCGTGAATAACAGTCAAACCTGGAATGGCAGCAAGACAAGCGACTCTTGGATCAAGACCAGATGGTATCTTGGCTATGGGTGCTGGCATAGCTAACCTTTGGCCTATGGCTTGAAGATGATGCACCTTAGCGATATACTCCACAAAGTCGTCCATCGTATTGACTTGCATGAACTGAACCTTTGGAAAGCGGTGATAAAGCTCCTGTTTGAACGACTTAATCACGTTATGCGCCCTTGCATGAACTTGCCTAACATTCTGTCGAGGCGCACCAGGCCGTTGATATACCTTGATTTGAGTTCCATAAACGACAAGCATAGGGCGTTCAAACGCTTCGCACAGGTCGGACAATTGAGCATAGATAGTTCGAGAGCGACCAATGCCGAGGATGCTCTGCCACAGGTCGTTGATTTCCTTAGCCTCGATGCCTATGTCACCGATGATGTAGTCTGCTGCTTTGAGTCGTTTGACTTGGGCTTGACCTGCTGGGTTATGCTTACGATCCCCGAATGCAACGAGCATCTTGTTAATCACTTTGGGATTCTCTCTGTCGTCAATGACAACAACCATGTTACGCCATCGAGATTCGTCACTTTAACCTACGCACTACAACCATTCTGGTTCTTCGCTTTCAACGAAGCAAAGACATTCCCAACCCGTATCATAAGCAAACTCTTCTCCGCCCTCGATTCTGTTCCTAAATGTCTTGAGAGTCATTGGTTTTGTAGTGCCTCCCCGCCTATCTCGAAGGATGCTCACGTCTTTACCTATCATTTCTCGGAACTCTTCTTCTTTTTCTTCATGGTGAGCGTAGCGTTCTGGAAGAACTTTGAGTAGGTGAGCAAACTGACCCAACCCTGCTTTGACACAAAAACCGCCGCAGTTATTGTGCGAGAAGCCAAGATCATACAATTTGGGCCTATCAACACCTATTTCTTTGAGAGCTTTGCTAATGTGAGATTTCATAACAATAGGTTCTTCGAGCAAAGGAAACCATGTCTTGTAGGGCAATTGATTCTTCGCTGCTCTCTTTGTCCTGTTGCAGTCTTCTATTCCATCCATACCTAACACCACTACTGCATCGTCTGGGTTAGGATATTCAGCTTTTAGCTTCCTTGCCAACGGTTGTCGTTTCAAATGGTGAGAGCATGGATCAAGGCGAGAATTGCCAATTATCTTCCGCCGTGTAAAAATATCCCACACCGTTTCACCGTCGTTGTCAAGCACTTCTATTGGGTGTTCAAGGATGCGCTCAACGTCACGATTGAATCGGTATAGGTCTTCATCTTCGGTGTTAGTGTCACTAAACCAAATACGCACGTTGTCGTGACCGTGAGCCTCAATTGCCCTGCGAGCTGCTTCGTAAGAGGTTAGACCTCCAGAAAACATAACGATGTAGTCCGTCATAAGCACTCAACCTGGTTTTGGTGAGAGGGTGGAATCCATTGATTGTCACTGTCGTTACCAAAATCAAGTTCAAGACATTCTTCTGTCATAGGCTCACTGTTCCATCATATCGCCAACATTTACCTTTGCACATACCTTTGCCTACAAACCAGCGACAAGATTGTGAACCTTCCATATCGACAATTGAGGCGAGGTGCTTCCGACTTATGGACTCTTTGAAGTCCCTCCAACCAAGAGGTTTGATGAACTCAACGGCTTCATCGACACACTTCTGCTTCTGATCCATCGTTAATGTGCTTGGGTGAGCGAAGTTCTTGAGGTTTTCAAGCAAATGCTGGCCCAGAGCTACTCGAACATGATGAGTTGGGTTTGAAGTATGAATTGATTCAAGGCAGGGCATAATAGGAATTGTATCAGCTCCCACAATATCACCAAACGATGTATTGTATTCGATGTTGATTTGTTCTGGAGGGTTGTTATGTACCCACTTAAGGAGGCTAAAGGTGCTTGTATGCTTGCCAAAGGGGTCAAGATGGGTCATGGAGAGTTGAGGTCGCTTGGGTATCTCGTAGCCATGCGGATCGGCAGCGAACTTCTTTGCGTCTATGATGACACAGAACCGCTTACGCTTGGTGTTGATAGTGCCTGGGATTCGACACAGCCTATCCACAGTCCCTATGCAGTCAAGAGTCGGCAAATCCTTAGCCATCTCACGCTCGTAACGAATGAGTTCTGTCGGCCAACGATCTTCACGAACAGGTTCTTTGAATACCTGGTGAATGTGAAAGCCTCTGCCTGTGGCAACGGCTAAGACTGTGCCTTCAAGCCTGTTAATGAGGGTCGCTGCGTCTGTTTTGACCTGTGGATCATCCATACCGTCAAAGTCCCACCAGGCTCGGTCAATTATGGCTGATTGGTAGTCGAAAACCTGCTTGTAGCCATTCCATTTCATTGATCCGAATGCGTATAAGCTGGTGTAGCATGACGTCTTATCCCACATCTTAGTGACATAACGCCTAAAATCAGCCTGTGTAGGGCATTGACTACGCTTTAGTCCCATCTCACGTGGAAATAGCATCAAACCTCACCTTCATGGCCGCAGACGTGGCATTTATACTCCGCTTTAGGGAGCTTACCCGCCTCGCCCATGAGGACAAGTCGTTTTGGGTCGGGTAATTCAGCATCACATTCTGGGCAAATCATTGATCCACCACCGATGGGCCACCTGTGAGTTCTGTTTCACAGGACATATGATAATCGCACCATTCGACGCAGAAGTAGTCGTTCCACTTCATCGGCCATTCGTGATCTTTGATGCCCTGCACACCTTCTGTGAGGTTCTTTGCCATGCCGTTAAGTGAGCGAGCAGTCACAGGCTCGACAATGATGACTCCCTCGGTGTTGCCGAGGTAAATATCACGCTTTTGTCGCTTCTGGTTGAGCATTGAGGTTATCATCTTCTCGTCTTGACAATCTGGTGCAATAATGCAGTAGTGAGTGATTTCCTCGGCTGGGAACCGCTTAGAAAGTGTGAGAACTCGATGATAGAAAGCTAATTCTTTACGATACCTGGACATTTTGGAACTTGTTAGGTTGCCTGTCTTCAGCTCCACTATCATAACGCCCCCATCTGGGTGTCGGAACAGTCCGTCAATCATGCCGACCAGGGTACAGTCGTTCTCTTCGTCGTATGTCACTATCTTTTCTTCAAGAGAGATAATGTTGAGAACTCCATGATCGTCACTCATCATTTGTAGCAAGTCGGACAGGTTTTGAACTCCAGAGTCGTGAGCGTACTCTGTCTTTGCTGCTTCTTCTGCAATAGCAAGTGGGATTGGTCTTGGATCAAAGCTCGGAGTCAAAGCATCTTCCATCACTTGATGAATAGCTGAACCACGAATCATTTGAGGGCTTGCTGGTGTCCTAATGTCGTAAAGCACACAGTATTGAAACCAGAACTTACGAGGACAACCTAAGTATTGCATAAACGAAGACTTCGATACTCGAAGTGTGCCTTTAGTTCGTGGATCATACGGAGAGATACCGTCAGTCATCCTTCTTCGCCGCCTTTGTTGGTTTCTTCGCAGGTTTTAGTGGGAGTTCGACTACTTCATCAAACTCGCCCCAAGCCTTTGCTTCTTTCAACGTTAGGTCAGCGGAGAGGACACGACTCTCAAGACCCTGTGGGTATCGAGGTAGTCCCTTTCCATAGAACCACGCCTTAGCATCTGGATTTGCTGCAACCCACTCTCGGATGAGAGCCAGGTCGTCGCACAGTACAAGGGTGTTCATATTAGTCCGACTCCCCTATTGACTCATCAACCTTTTCATCTGTGGGTAGTGGGTGATCCACAAACTCAACACCTGTTGATTCGCATAAAGACTTCAAAATGTCATCGTGGCGCATAATGTCGTTTCGGGCAGAATTAGCTATGAGATTCATAAATTGCTGCATCTCGCCCATAGCAAGCTCAAGGTGTTCAATGCGTTCGGTTAGTTGTGCTACTGTCGGTTTCTTACTTTGGCGGGCCATACCTTGACGAGCAAGCGTTCCCTTATAATGCTATTTACAAATCAGCAACGAGGACTTCGGTTAAGATAACCATAGATGCAATCGAAACGGCTGATCGTAGCGAAGATTTCAAGACGCTGGCCGCATCAAGAACACCTTGTTCTCGAAGGTTGCCGAACTGCCTGGTCTTAGCATTGAATCCGTAGTCACCTACTTGACCCAATAAGTTGTCGAGAAGACCTTGTGGATCAACACCAGCGTTACTACCAAGCTGAAGAACCGGCGCGTGTAGTGCAGCCACAAGAACTTCTTGTGCAGCAACGCCAGCACCCTTCATAGGGTACTCATCAATCAATCTCGATACTTTGAGGAAAGTCATACCTCCACCAATCACCACACCTTCTTTGATTGCTGCTTTCGTGGTATTCAAAGCGTCATCGACACGTGCTTTCGTTTCTTTGAGTTCTGTTGCGCTTGAAGCACCGACTCGAATAACACCAACACCGCCTGTGAGCTTAGATTTGCGTTCATAAATTGCATCAGCAAGGTTTCGTTCCCCTTCAAGATCGGCTTTGGTGATTTGTTCTGTTAAGATAGCACAACGCTCTGTCACGTCACCCTTAGCACCAATTATCCTGGTGTAGTTCTTGCCAACAACAATCTTACCAACAAGGTTAGATTCACCGATAAGAGCCTCAAGGTCTTGCATGACCTCATCGAAGTGGAATGCTGGGGCAACAACGCCACACCCTCGAATAACACCTTTCTGGACATTGACGATGAGTGTTTGTAGTGCTTCTCCCTCAATTCCTTTGGCGATAACAAACAAAGCCTTCTGATCCTTCAAAGCGGCTTCCATAGCAGGGATGAGTTGGTCGTTCTGCGTGATAATGTCGCTGGATAAGTGAACATAAGCACTGTCAAGAGAGCATTCAAAGCTACCAGGCTCGGTGATAAAGTAAGGGCTTGCATACCCTACATCAAGCTCCATACCCTCGACAATATCGAATGAGTGGCTGTTGCTGTGACTTTCTTCGACGGTGATGATCCCTTCGTAGTTCGTCTGTTGTAGCGCATCAGCTATCAAAGCACCGATTTGTGAATCATTGTTGGCTGCAATAGTCGCAACCTCGAATATCTGTTGTTGCTTCTCTTCTTCGTCGTCACAGTCGATAACCAAGTCATCAATAATGTCACAAGCAACATTCGTAAGCACATCAAAGGCTATCTTCATGTCGAGAGGGTTGAATCCGTTGTCGAGCAGCGTTAGTCCTTCCCTGCATAGTTCACGTGCGAGAAGTGTTGCTGTCGTAGTCCCATCGCCGCCGCTATCTTGAGCGTTAGATGCAACTTCTTGGATCAAACGAATACCCATTGTCTTGTATGGGTCGGTTGATTCAATGTCCTTCGTTATGGTTACGCCATCATTGATGACCAGGGGAGAACCGTATGGTCGCTCAAGCATGACATACCTTGCTGATGGCCCAAGTGTGCATTTGACTGCATCTGCCACCATGTTGATGCCCTGCATGAGCTTGTTTCGTGCTTCTTCTCCTTCAATTGCTTTCTTCGTCATAAGTTATCACCGCTATAATTTGTTCCACATCTATGATGTACTGCCCTTTAACGGGTGTTTCAACGTGCTTTCCAACATAAATGATAGTATCAAAGTCTGCTAATGCGAAACCAGACTCCACTAAATGATCCGATATTGAAACAATCTCTGCTGTAAAGACGGTTTGATCCTGTGTTCTTATCACAATAGCACTGTCACTTTTAGCTAAATCAATCTGGTTAATCACTATGCTCGTTCCTACGGGTTTAATTCTCATATCCATTCCCTCTTGTCTTCAAGGACTTCTTTCTGTATCTGTGATATGCTCTCAATCCTCGAAGGAATTAAAGCTGCGTACTCTTCATTGAGTTCGCATAGGATGGCCTTACGACCATGTTTGATAGCAACGCCAGCAGTAGTTCCAGAGCCTCCGAACGGATCAAGAACAGTACCCCCATGAGGGCATCCAGCAAGGATGCAGGGTTCGATTAAGTCTGGTGGGAATACTGCGAAGTGTGCGCCCTTGTACGGCTTGGGGTTCACAGTCCATACGCTGCGCTTGTTACGTCCTTTGGGATTAACGAATCGCTTACCCATCTTGGCGGTATGAATACCCTCTCCATGAAACCCTGTGCTTGGGTGGTCGCTATCCCAAGAGTTCTGCGCTCTCTTTAGCGATTCTTCTTTGACGGGTTCTTTGATTGCCTCATGATCGTAAAAATACTTCTCTTGCTTAGTGAGTAGGAATATGTATTCATGGTTCTTGGTGCATCGGTCTTTCACAGGTTCGGGCATACAGTTTGGTTTAGCCCAAATTATGTCTTGTCGGAGATACCAACCAGCTTCTTGTAGTGCAAATGCTACTCTCCAGGGAACGCCCATGAGGTCTTTACGCTTGAGTGTCGGCTCTTTACGGCCTGGATATTTAGGCTGTCCTTCTTTCAAACCACCTTTAGCGTAGTCGCCACCTGCCCCGCCTGATCCATTATACGAATCACCGAGGTTCAGCCATAGTGTACCGTGAGGCTTGAGTATTCGACGGACTTCTTCAAAGACCATCACCATGTTATCTATGTAGCCACCTAACGTAGCCTCAAGCCCTAATTGATTATCGACTCGTTTAGCTCCACACTTACCACATATACCCTTAAACGGTTCTCGGAGTTCGCCTTGCTTGTCCGAATTAAGAGGTGCTTTTCCTGTGTATCTCTCATTAAACCCAACTTGCATTTTAACAGGCTTACCTAAATGATCGCAATTCTTATCGCCACCACTCCATGTGGCTGTTCCATAATCTCGAAGTCCATAGTAAGGGGGGCTGGTGACGCACATATCCACCGATTCAGCGGGTAACTTCTTCATTGATTCTATACAATCACCAAGCAATACTTCGTATGACATTCTATAACCATCCTAATTCTTCTTGTTGTGGAGCTTCAGTTCGTGGAATACGATTGACAAGCTCGATACCTTCACCGATCCAGCGCATGACAGGAACGGCCATCGAGTTGCCCATAGCCTTGAATCGTGGCCCATCTGGACAACGCTCAACAGGCTTATTCTTCCAGGGTATTCGAGTCCAACCATCGGGGAATCCTTGAAGTCTTTCACATTCGACAGGAGTTAGTCTGCGTACTGCAAGAGCAGTCGTTACTGCGGTTTGTATCTTGGTTTCGTTGTGACCTACCCAAGTGTTCAGCGTGGGTTGTGTTGATGTTTCTTCCCATCGTGTGTCATCTTGTGCCGAAGCTGGATTCTTGGCTTGGTGGAAGGGTATTTGGGTGACTGCTGGTGAAGTAGGAACAGCTCCGTTCACCTTGAGAGTCGGTGATACATTGTCGTAAAGGCCGTAGTTCTGTCCGAATGTGTGATCGAAGCAAACATTCTCACCATCGACAGGTTGGACAGCAAGTGCGGTGAAGTCGGTGACTCTGCTTTGGTGATCCCCAACGATTGTGTTTGTCACATCACCTTCTCCGTTTCCTCTCGCATCGAATGTCATAACTGCTGGTGCGCCATGACCTTGAGCAGTTCGCAGAGGAACATGAACGTCACCTGTTTCTTCCTGGTTGAATAGGTCAACACCAATAGGTATCATGTTGCCATTGTCAATCTTACCGCCTGGAGGTGTGTCGGCCCCTTTAGCCCACTTAGCAGTGACCGTTGGTGCTACTTCATCGGGGTGTTGA
>CERZ01003188.1_pt1 | contig 38272 bp, 52 predicted proteins | sample 531151 | NCBI WGS metagenome assembly CERZ01 (sample SAMEA2621448, study PRJEB7988) | marine metagenome | biome: marine biome (ENVO:00000447); feature: deep chlorophyll maximum layer (ENVO:xxxxxxxx); material: "saline water (ENVO:00002010), including plankton (ENVO:xxxxxxxx)" | depth 40 m | reverse complement strand
ACTGTCCGAGGCGCCAAGGGTAGGTACATTCAGAAGGGGGAGTTGTTCTACCATATCCCCTACAAGGAAGCGGAGTTGATCAGACTGTGACCCAACAGCAGGCTAAGACAAGACGTAGGACAACTTATAAAGGTGCAGATCAGAAGACAACTTCTGGCCTCACCCCTAAGACCACTAAGCAAAAGGAGTTTATAGAAGCCCTTATCGATTCTACACAGGTCTTCGTGTTGGGACCAGCAGGTACAGGCAAGACTTACATCACTGCCACAGTGGCTGCTGACCTGTACACTACTAAGAGTATTGATAAGATTGTCATTACTAGACCTCACGTGGCAGTAGGTAAAGACTTGGGGTATTTGCCAGGCTCTTTAGAAGAGAAGACTTACCCTTGGGCCTTGCCAGTCTTAGATGTACTAATAAAGCATCTAGGAAAGGGTGCAGTGGAAACAGGTATTAAGTCTGGTAATATAGAAATGGCACCACTGGCCTTAATGAGAGGACGAAGCTTCGAAGACGCTTTTATCATAGTTGATGAGACACAGAACATAACTACTCACGAACTTAAAATGCTATTGACTAGGGTAGGCGAGGACTCCACTATCGTTCTAAACGGTGACGTCCAACAGTCCGACTTAAAAGAAGCAGATGGGTTATCCAAGGTGATCCACCTAGCAAAGAAGCATATGTTGCCCATCTCTATAATTGAGTTTGGGGTTGACGACATAGTAAGAAGTGATATATGTGCCCAGTGGGTACGTGTATTTATGAAGGAGAACTTATGATATATGTGTATGTAGTCATACTAAGTATGATGAAAGATGGGGAGCCTCACTACTCTGTACGAGCCCCTAATGCAACTTACAAGACAGAAGAGAACTGCCAAGCGGTTAGGGAGCTAAACATGTTATACTTGCTCGAGACTGCACCAGACCCTACAGCAGAGTTTCGTAGCCTTTGCGTAGGGATAGAGTTCTTAAACCAGATACCTAAAGGAGACCTGTAATGGAAGAGCCTGTAGTGGTTAAGCTAGACCCCTCCGAGAACAAACTAACAGATATCGATAAACAGTTTGTTATCCTAGAGAACCAAAGGCGTGAGGTTAGAGAACAAACTAAGGAGATTGAAGATAATGGCTAAGTGGAAAGAAATGGTGAGTGACTTTGACAGTGACATGGTTAATCACCCGCCCCACTATGGGACAGGCTACATAGAATGTATTGACTACATCGAAGACTTCTTAACTGAAGAAGAGTACATCGGATACCTACGTGGGAATATTGCTAAGTACTTACACCGATGGCGATACAAGAACGGTATAGAAGACCTCAAGAAAGCTCAGTGGTACGGTAACAGGCTTATGAAGGTGGTGGAAGATGCCTGATGCAGTATCCGTCATACTAGTATTTCAGACACTACTGATACTCTGGTTAGCAGGAAAGGTAGACAGGCTAGAGAAGGACCTAGACTTCAAGATGAAGGTTCCTATGTATGCTCTCTTCAGACACCTAGACGAAGAGCATAACAAATAAAAAAGGCCCCCGCATCCTACATGGGAAACGGGGGCTTACTTATTTTAATAACTTTGGTACGCAGTAGGCAACAGCCCTATCTGAGAGAGTTATACCATGAGTGCTATACCTTTTAACAAGGGCTGCTGCATGGCTGTTACAATCATCTAGTAGGTTAAAAGTCAGAGTGGCATCAACTAACTTTCTATCATCTCCCGTACCTATATAAAGTACCAATAGGAACACATACATCTGTTACTTCTTGCCAAAGAATTTACTAACAGACCTCATTCCTATACTGGCACTAACGATACCCCCCAAGGCAATCTGATACCACTGGGGCATAACCTCAAGTGAGGCAAAGCCACGTGCTACTATGTCGTTGCCCCAATCTCCACAGAACGCAAGTATGAGTGGAATGCTGAACAGCAGGGTTATCCATTCGTCCTTCCAGCTGTTCTCCGTGGACTTCATAGCTTCTATGTCCCAGTCAATCTCACCAGTAAGCTGTTTCTTCTTGATCTCAGCTTCGGTCAGTTTGATCTGTGTCTTACCATCTATGACGCTTGTAGCAAGCCCTGTGAGGCTGCTTATAAGGGCTCCTATCATTTCTCATGCCCTAACCATACAGCAAAGGCACCAGTCATAGCACCTGTTACAGTGGCAGTCAGGGCAGTGGCCTGTGAGGTCATAGCATCAGGTGGTAGGTGCATGAACCAGAACAGTACCTCAATGTACATATATGTCATAACCATCATCATAATACGAGGCATGATTTTCCAGTGTAAGAATCTTTCCATAGTAACGCTCATATAAGTCTCCTCTACATAACAGCCGCTATAAGATAAATACCCGCACCTAAGATTAGTAAGATGCCAAGAGACAGGCCACATATAACGGCGTTGTTCTGTATCTGTCTCTTAGCTTCCATTGCAGCGTAAACTGTCTCTTCTCTTTCCTTACGTATCTGTCTACGCATTTGTAGCATGTCATCGTAAGTGGACGGGCCGAACCTCATGTTGAGCATAAACTTTAGCTCCTTCTCACGCTCCATGAGGGTCTTCTTACGGATGACAATGTCCATAGCTTCTTGTTCTATGTTGTCAGTACCGTGGGTCTGCTTGTCTAACCAAGTAGGGTTCTTACGTTGAGACTCGGCTTTCTGTATGTCTGCAACTGCACCATACCAAGTTCCAAGCTGCTGAGATATGTCTTGTATTTCTCTGCCAGCCCCAACCAACATTTTAATACCCTTGAACGCAGCATTAGCCGCAGCAAAAGCAGTAACTGGATCAATCATACCCTTCTTAGTCCTTTTCCATCACCTCTAACATTCTTTCAAGGGACTCTTTTATGCCCTTTATGTTTTCTTCTATCTTAGCAAGCTGCACGGCTTGGGTAACTGAGGATGTTTCAACAGCCTTAACATCAGCACTTATTCTAACTATGGAGGCGTAGTTGGCATCTACGTCTGCCCTCATCTGTGAAATAGCCCAAACTATCATTGCGGCTTGCACTACCAAGGCAAACATAAGACTTGCCGATATATTTTTATTCATTACCCAAAGTTCATCCCCGCTAGTCAAGGGGGTAGGCTTTCCAATCTAGCTGGAAGTGTGGCCCATCAGGGAACTTCTTCCAGTCACCACCCCAAACAATCTTAATGTCTAACTCCTCTGCTGCCTTCTTCATAGCATCTCCAATAGGGTAGAACTCCTCCCACTCCCATGACACAGGGTAGGGTACAACGTCTACTGCATGCCCCGTCAGGTGACGAGAGTTGAGTGTAGTTGACTTACCTGTGGCCTTAAGCTCCTTCTGTCGATCAAGACTACGAAGCCCTTCAGTTACGCTAAAGTCCTTTTCGCTGATCTCTAGTGCCCTTTCGACAACAGCTATCATGTCTATATGCACCCCAGACAGGTTCTGCCTGCTTCGGTGCCCTAGTGTGTATCCCATTTATCGCTCCTATTAAAAAGAAAAGTTTGCTGTGGTGGTTATCTCAACTAACGCAGTGCCGTTTGATATGCCCCCCTCTTCGGGAACATGAGTTGTAGTCTTTATGATAAGGTTAGGTTTACGGTCTAATAAAAACTCATCGTGCAACTCTCTGGTCACGGTAGAAACACTATAGGCCTCTTTGATCTCTTCGGTAAAACCTGACAGCCTTTGAGTAGCCGCATCTTGGGCTACACCTTCGGTGCTGTAAGTGCGTCCGTTATACCTGTACTCTAGTAGCTTACTCATGAGACTGACCCTAATCTTGTGCCTGTGGTTTTGTATGTAATGTTACTATTTCCAGTTATAGCGGAGCCTGCTGCCCCTCTTCCATATCCGCCGCCAGAACCTCCTTGGACTCCGTAAGTACCACCAGCGCCGCCATTGCCGCCACCCGCACCTGCTGCAGTAAGAGTTCCAGTAGCACCATTAGCTGAAGCACCATCGCCCCAACCGCTTCCTGCACCGCCAGCACCGCCAGAACCGCCGGTTTGACCACCGCCCCCGCCGCCGCCATTGATGGGGAAAAATCCTGAGGGCGGACCATCGGGACCACCGAAACCACCACTACCGCCGCCGCCACCGCCACCGATTGTTCCCAGATTGTCTAGGGTTACTGCACTTGAAACGCTTAAAGCTGGTCCTCCACTTGTGCCACCAGTACCTGCGATACTGCCATATTGATCAAAGCCTGTCATCCTACCTCTGTTGCCGCCGTTTCCCCCACGACCAACAATAAAACCCTCGTTAATTAGCTCTACACCGCTAGGATAAGACCCATTTATTGTTAAAGCTGGGGACCCTGTTGAGTTAGAAAAGACATAAACCCCAGCTTCAATTAAAACAACTAGCCTTTTAGTCTGGTTCCAACCTTTGGATATTGCCAATGACCTCAAATTTATATTTGACACGTTAGAGGAGATAACTACGTCAGCTATAACTCCGTCACTTACACCAAACCCGTTTATGTTATATCCAAACCCAGTCATTATGCGTCATTCTTTGCGTTTGTTGTGAAGAACAGTTTTATACCCAGCAGTCTAGCATCTGCTGTCTGAGTATCGTTAGTGGCATCTCTCATAACTTGCAAGAAAGTGTAGCAGTCTTCGGCAGCACTAGCTATGGTTACAGCTCCGCTTTCCACTGATACATCTAAGTCGTTAGCAACTCCACTGTGAGCCTTAGCTGTAGCTAAAACATTGGTGCCAAAAGCAGTGTTTGCGCTTACATCGTCTGCAATACTTACACCAGATAAACCCCAACCAACTGTACCTGTGTTGGTCCCGTTCACAGTAAAGAACGCTTGAAAGGTTACGGTTCCCTCATTCCAACTCTTAGGGAAAACAACACTAAACTGTGCAAACTGAGCAGTGCTAGGGTCGAAGTCAAGCACCTTAAGTTCTGGCCCATTGGCAAGCTCTACTTGCTCTGGTCCATCACAACCGTTAGTTGAATTTGGGTACATAGCAGAAGCGGGTACATAGATAGTTTCTTTGCCTTGAACCTTGAGGGTATTGATTTCATCACCAGTTGCAGTCAGTGCCGTTGAACCTAGAGTTATCGCCGCCGTGGTAATAGACTGGGTATTGAGAGACAACACATTGTCGGCAGTCTGATCTAAAGTAGCTATATCTATCCAAGCATCGTTGCCTTCATTACGCAACTTAAGTTTGTTAGCGTTAGTGTCAACCCACCACTGGTTAGCGTACATAGTGGTAGGCTGAGTATCACCAGAGGAGTTAGAGGCAAGCGCCACAAAAGCTGCATTTAAGTCTGCCCTAGTAGCAGGGAACAATTGGTTAAGTATGTCGAAGTCGTGTTGGCTCATGTCTTATGCTCCTATTCTACCGTTACGTTAGGGATGGGTTGTATTTCTGTCAGTTCAGTTGGGGTAGTAGCCGCCTCAATAGATGCTAATGCAGGGGCATCACGTAAAGATTGCTTGTCAGCAGTAATCTGTGTGGTGCTTGTACCTGTTTCCAAAGCTCTCATAAAGGCTGTGTCTAGTGCAGCCAGTGGCTCAATACGTGCTTGACGTATCTTGTCACGCCAGATGGCTCTTGCTGCTACCATGTCTACAGAGATAACTTCTGCATTAACATCAGCTTCCCAAGCACCACGAAAGGTACGTTCTGTTGGGACTTCGTAGTCTGCGGCATTATAAGATGCAGCGCCAATTTTAATTAGTGTTTGAGTCATGCTGCTAACCTCCAAGCATTTCGGAATTGTCTGTCAGATGGAACGTCTTCTGTACGTACAATCTTGAACATGGGTCTGTTGTATTCCACCGACCAGACGTGACGGGGAACGTCTTTCATTATAAGATACTCAATGGCTTCCTCCTCAGTGAGAGGACCAATACGAGGTGCAGTCCATTGTTCTGCATGTTTTTCTGGGTCATGCTCAAAGGTTTCGTGACGATCCTCTGCAATGGCCTGTCGCTCATCGTCCTGCAAAGCCCAGTGAACTGAGATAGGTGGTAGTAATCCAGCCTTGGCCTCTTCAAGCCATTGGTCACTAGGCACAAGTATCACTGCGGGTTGTTCTGGTTGCTCTGGGTCTTCAAACACTACTCTATAGTTGCTCATAGTACTACAACTACTTGCCCCCGTGTTGCGGCCGCATCAGAGAGTTGGCCCACAGAATTTGTACCACCCGTATTTCCCCAACGGCCTCGCATCGAACCCGTCACCGCACTAAACGTACAAGCAGACGATACTGGGTGGTTTGTTATAGGGGAAGACCCGAAAGTACTGGTGTAGTTAGCGTTAGCTGGGGCAGTGGTAAAGTTAGTACTGAAATCTCCCTCTCCATGATCACCAACGCTAGACACATTGCCACTTGAGCGAATTGACCCGCCGCCCGGCCCACTAAAGTTTACAAAAGCCTGTACAGAACCAGCGGCTGCCCCTGCTGACATATACGTTTTGACAGTCTCCACGCTAGTCATTCGCATTGTTCCAGCATCGTTGATTAAAATGCCATCTCCGTCAGCCAGAGCCTCTGTACCTCTAGCAGTCCCACCAGCTATATTGTCTAACTCTGCCGTAGTGGGAGTTGCACCCGCTAAGATATTTAACTCTGCCGTAGTAAGAGTTGCCCCAGTTAACTTATTTAACTCTGCTGTAGTGAGAGTTGCACCTGTTAGCTTATTTAACTCAGTGTTTGTAGAGGTCAAAGCTGTGTCTAATTTAAGAACGACAACCCAACCATCGTTGGCCTCGTTTCTTATGTATAGGATGTTAGTGTCTGTCTCATACCAGAACTGGTTGGCATGTGTCGTAGTAGGAGCATCGTCCCCAGAGGAGTTAGATACAGCTGCCAGCAGTGCAAGGTTAAGGTCTGTTCTTGTTGCAGGGAAACTTTGATTGAGAATGTTGAAGTCGTGTTGCGACATTACGTCACTTCCTTTCCGTAGCCCTTAGCTACATAGTCTAAGGTTACAGCGTTAGTGCTAACTGCCGACCCAGTAAACATATTAAATGTGAAGCCAGTTCTTGTCTTGTTTGTTATTGTATACCTGTCTCCCTCAACTGCGTTAGAAAGAGAGATACCTAGTGCTGGAACCGCAGCAAAGGGATTTGGGAACAAGACGTTTTTAGTACCAGTAAAAGTTATATCAGAACCAGATTCCACCCTATCAGGCATGTCTATGTTTATAGTTAGCTCTTCTATCTGGGGGCTACTACTAGGGTCAATAGAAGTTAGTAAAGCCCTAAACTGAAAAGCCCTAGCTGTTATGTCACTAATAGAGAAGTCTTGCCAATCGGTATAAGTGGGAGTTCCATTAGGGTCATCGTTAGTATGCCTTAACTGCAGTATAACAGACACATCTTCAGCGTCAGTCCCTGTATCATCAAACAGAGTAGTGCCACTGTCAAAGAGGGTAGTTTGAAAATCAAACGTGTCTGCATTGTTAAATCTATTACTACGAACATCGTAACCTAGTCTTGAAGTAGACTTAAACCCTATGTCAAAGTGGTTTGCAAAGTAGTATATGCCAGCAGGTTCAAACGAAGTTACAAGGTCGAACAACGCATTTCCTCTGGCATCAAAGTTACCAGTAGCATTGTCGAACAGTTCGCTCAGTAACATTAGCTTACCATTAACAAGCTCTACAGTATCCTTTATACCACCGAAGGTTGGACCCTCGGTTAAGGTAGCTACTACATTTAGCTCTTCCATACCTACACTGGTAATTACAAACTTTGCAGGATTGACAGAAGTGTTTGCACCACTGGCGGTATCGTCTACCGCTTTAATAAAGTAAGTGCCCGGACCTGCATCAGCAACAGCAAAGACACTAAGACTTGAGGGTACTTCAGCTATAGCTATGGATGAGTTGTACTTAGCACCAGCTAACTCTTTACTAAACTTAATTGTATAGTGCGCTAAGTCTAAGTCAGATACAGGTGTCCAAGTTAGGTATAGGTTAGGTCCTACAAGGTTTCCGTTAAAGTTAGTTACATCTGCTGGCGGTGCGCCTAAAGGTTCTATGAGTTGGTTAGATAGTGTGGTATAGGCACCCTTAACACCTAGAGAGTTAATCGCCCTTACTCTAATATCGTAGCGTCCATCTGCTACACCTACAACGTCAATTCTGCTTGTGCCCGTAAAAAATCCAAGTGTGCCAACTCCTGTAAAGTTAGTGTCACCCACTTTTCTATATTGTACCTCGGCTATGTCCATAATGTTACTTGTGTTTGTAACGTCTACAGTCATAACTCCAGTAGTCTTACCCTTTACCCTTCTTAACTCTGAGCCAACGGTTACGCCAAGGGTCGGTACCTCAAAGGCTGACAACAAAGTAGTATTATCTCGTTCGTAGACTATACCATCAGAAACCTCATCAAAGACACTTTCAGCGATTTCCCTAAGCACCATGTCTATTTGTAAGTCGTATTCATCTACAGAACCAAAGCTCCAAGACATGACTTCAAACTCTTTGCTACTCCAACCAAGTCTAGTGTTAGTTAGGTATATGTTATCTCCCGTTTGTACTTGAAGAGCCCTAAGACCAAAGGAAGCCTCAACAGTAAGCTGTTGTCTGTTTCTCTCTAGGACTATCCTAGCTATTCTCCTAGCCTCTATAGAGTTGTCAGTAAAGGATAGGTCGAAGTCTACAGAAGTCTCTTGACCACCATCGGCAGTGACAAAGGCAGCGTTAGTTACTGGAGGAAAGTCTGTTACTTGGTAGTTAGTCTCGTCACCCCTAAACGTACCCCTAACAGTATTAAAGTTATCTCTGCGGGAGTTCCTAGTAGCTAAGTTTATACCAGACCTAAGATCGTCCTCATCAAAAGTAACTGTAGCAGCAGTCCACTTAGCAGCCTTAACCTTCCATGTCCCTTGGTTATACCATAGGGTAGCTCCCATAGAAGTTATGGCATCTTGTAAGAAGTCTACAGGTGTAACAGAAGTAGTAAAGGCTCCGTTCATTGTGTAACGTGTTGTACTAGCAGTTGTGTTAGTCTCATCACATATGTTAGCTGCAGTGGAAAACACTGTGTCGTCTATGTTAGCAGCAACCTCACCTAAGCCGTAGCCAGTAGATGACAGATAGTCTCTTATGCAAAGTGCAGGGTTGTCTGACCAAGCGGGTGCTGCTGATGGACTTCTAGGGTCGTATAACTTCTTACCTTTGATCACAGCAGTAATCTCAGGTACACCATTGGGGAAAGAGTCGGCATCGTATGTAAACTTACAGTATAGATAAGCAATGCCACGAAGTCTGTGGTTACTTGTCCAAGCAGATACGTTAGAAACAAGAGTACTATCGGCAACTTGATCTGCTGCACCTAAGTGTTTCTTGATATTGATCTTACCGCTATAACGACTAGGTGATGTGACATTTCCATTAGCTGCAACGGTTGCTAGATCATCGTTAATATATATCTGGTCAAAGGACTCTATCTCGTGTCCAGTGAAAGCTAATACCCTGTGCAGTTCCTTGTTGTCTGTACCCGTAGTACCGTCAAACACTCGTACTGCGCCAGTCCTCATCGAGCCGTACACTATCTGATGGTCTAGTGCCGACCCTGTCTGAGTTATGTTATAGCCCCTGTTCTTCTTGTTGCCACCGCCAAAGGAAGGCATCTGGGGCTTGGGCATAAGCGCCCTTAGTACGACAGAGGTTACAACTGCTATGGCTACGTAAGTAGCTACAGTAGTAGCAACTATAACGGCTGTTCCAGCTACAGTAGCACCAGCGGCATAAGCGGCAGCAGCAACAGCCATTAGCAGTTACCCCCAAGGTATTTAGTATAGACCCTCTCTGTGAGGTTAAAACCCAGCCTCTCAAGGATAGGATCAAAAGGGTTCTTTACTTTGGTGTTAACTATCATCACTGATGCCCCGTCTTTCCTTAAGTATTTCTCTGCAAACTTCATCAACCTTATCGCTGTCATACCCTTACGGTAATCTGGGTTGAGGTAGATGATATCATTAGAAGCGAACAAGTGGTCTTTGTAGTGGATACTCTTTGTTAAGATTACGACAAAGTATCCTATTAGTTTGTCAGAGCATCTAGCGGTAAAGATGGTCAACATACCTGACTCTTCTAGCTTCTCATAAGCATCCCAATCAGGGTTTAGTTTGATGTGGTCTTTGTTGATTGCCACTTCTTCCCAGTGACTCTCTATCAAGGGAATACACTCTTCCCTAACTTGACAAAGAAACTCTTGCTGAAACTTTACGTCAGGCAACAGCCTTTCCCCAGACTATCTCTTTATCTTGCAGGTCTTCAATAAAGTCTAGTCCCTCATCACCAGCATAGATTGACTTTTGATAAGCAGAGGTGTACCTAGCTATACGAGGACGCTCTAAATCTATTAGCCTGTTTTCTACAGTTAGTTCTACAGTTGTTTGTTCTGCAGTCTCTGCGATAGACATTTGGTCCATGTAGCCAGAGAACATCTGTGTTAGTGCAGTGGTATCGCTTCTGATACCGAGGTAGATGTTACATACCCGACCTTGGTATGGCTCTGCTAGTGCTAGGGAAAGAAGATCCCCTGTTATGCCAGTAAAGGTAAGACTGGCGCCCTTGACAGAAAGGTCAGAGCTTTCTTCTATAGCTGAGATTGACATTAGGTTCCCAGAGCCTGTCCAAGTATGCCCCTCGTAGGAAAGGTCTCCCACACCTGTCCACAGGCGTATCACGTTAGGGCTATCAAATAGAAGCTCTACAGCAAAAAATGGGTGGATGGTTGGATCGTCTAGGGCATTCAACACTACTGTTGGGAGAGTCCTGCTCATTATACAATCACCTCAACAGCCTCAAAGCCGATACCGTAGGTACTAGAGGTACCTATCTGCCACTCCTGTATATTACTTGCCAGCCTAAAGATACCCTTAGCATTGCTTACAGTTACAGCAACCCCAGCGTAAGTCTCTCTGAGGCTAGGCCAAATCTCCACTGCCCCAGCAGCCGATATATCTGCTAAGACCTTGTGTAGTTTAGATGTGGCTGCTGTACCCAGTTGTATATAGTCACCAGCTTTAAGGGTTGTTCCGTCAGATATCGCAAGGGTTACAGTATCAGCCCCCTTAGTCCCTGTGGCTGTAAGGGAGCTATTGACTGCTGTACCTCTAGGCTCTGTACAGTTAGGGTCACCTAAGAGGAAGGTATGAACCCCCCCTTGTAGCGACAACAAGAAGGCTACCCAAGGCTCACCTAAGTCTCTACGCACAGGTGGTATCGTAACAGAAGCTTTCCATGCTTGACCTACGTGCTGTACTACCTGTTGCTTATAGGTAAAGGGTGACTGAGATGTAGCAACAGCGTTCATAGCAGTTAGCGTTATCTTCTCAAAGCCTATGCTAGTTGGTGCAGTCTTTAGTGTCATAAGATTTCCTTACCCAAATGCCTGTCTCATCTGACCACCCCTACGGCGATCATTAAGAATATTCTGCTTAGTCATGTTAGCAATAGCTGGGGCTTGTTCCGCTATTATCTTCTTGACACTCTCGTCACCATTAGCAGAGAAGTTAAAGCTCTGGTGGATAACAACGTTACTAGAGCTACCCCCGTCTGCCTGCACACCTAGCTTACCGTCCTTACCACGATGGAGTGGCATGATAGCTTCTGGGCCTGCTTCACCCATCAGTCCTGTACGACCCCCCGACATGGGAAATTGAGTTGGACCTTGTACAACACCACCGTTAGCGTAAGGCACCACTTGTCCGTTATTCATCACGCCGCCGTTAGCAGCTTCGTAGGACAGTAGCCCCTTACCTATGTTACCCATAAGGCTATCAGGAGCTGCTACAGAACCCATAAAACCACCCATAGCCCTAATCATAGTTTGAATAACTAAGACTTTAAACAGGTGCTTAACAATGTCTGCTGCCATAGCTTTAAAGGCATCTGCTACAGACTTAGTTCCATCTACAATAGACATAAAGTTATCTGCAAAGGTTGAGGCCATCGTTTCAGCTATCTCCTTTTGCATCGCAGCAGCTTTCTCTAGTGCCCTAACACGCTCTTCTTCCGCAGCGATGACTTTAGCAACTCTCATTAGGTCATTCGTCACCCTGATGTATGATACTTCGTCCAGCGCCTCTATCTTGTCCTTAGCTTTGTCAAACAGTTGCATTTTAATAGTTTGTAGGATTGTCTCTTCTTCTGTAAGGCCTACAAGTGCCTCACGTTTTTTGATACTCCAATCCAGAGCAAAAGCTTCTTTAGCCAAATCTTCGACAACGTCTGACTCTTCTTTCTTACTACTATTCTTTTTAGCCTTAGTATAGTCCTTGTATTGCACAGTTAAATCGTAAAGGATTCCTTGAAAAACTTTATTTTGTGCAAGTTCGGCCTCTGCCGCTGGTGACAGGGCCTCGCCTGCTGCCGATTTCTCAAGTAGGCGTTTAGCCCTTAGGTAGCCAGAGACCGCTTGCCCTGCAGCTTGTCCATCTCCACCCTGCTCAAAGGCGTGAATCTTCGCTCGCATTACCGCTATCTTGTCTTCTACGTTGAAGTTGAGACTATTGATTATTTCAGTAGCTCTAGCTGCATCTTCGAGTGCCTTTGCCAGCTCTCTGGCATCTTCCAAACCGTCTCGTACAGCTTGCGTTGCATCCTCAGAGGCATGCTTCCTTCTAACAGCTTCTTCGGCGGCTTTACCAGCTTCTACTGCCAACGCCTGCATAGTGTTAAACTCTGCGCCAGTTAGTTTCAACGCTTCGTGTCCAGCCATAGCCTTGTTGAAAGCCATCGTGTTAGCTTGTCTTATCTCAAGGTCACGGGCGTTTGCCAGATCACCCTCTGTCTTCATCTTGGCTATATCGTAGTCTTCTCTCTTCTTGTTAGAAGCAGTAATCTGGTTTGTTATCCTTTGGTTAAAGGCGTAGATTTTATTAAGGTGAGCTACCTCTTTAGCATTGGCATCTTCTATAGCCCTCTGCTCCTGTTCAAGGTGCTTGGCATTTGCCTGACGCATTTGCAGGGCTAGTTTCCTCTTGCGCTCTAATGCTTCTGCCGCCGCTTTATCTGCCTCTGCTTGAGTCTCTGCTGCTTCTACTTGCTGATCAACCATAAGGTCCATAATACCTGTAGACGTCATGAACAGGCGTACTTGATCTTGAAGCAGTCCTTTACGACCCTTAGTGATCTTATTTAGTTCGTACCCAAGAGTAATCAGATCTTGTTCGGATTTGATTGGTGCGGCAAGGGCAGTGGCTAGGTCGTTTATGTCTTTGTTTAGCTGCCCAATGTTTGCTGCATGTTGAGCAATCTTACCCGATGACGCCGCACGGGCTAATGCCTCAGCTCCTTGCATCTCTGCCAGAACCTCTTGCATATCTGCAAGTATGCCCTCTTTCTGTATAACCACCTTACCGACAATAGGGACGTGTTGGCCTATTAGTTTATTAAACCTTGACTGCGATTGTACACCAAAAGTTTGACTGATCTCTTCTCGGACGTCCTTAAGGTCTATCGCCCTCATCTCTTTTAGCAGCAAAGAGAGTTCATACCGTGCAAGACTCATAGGTGCCTTTAAGACATTCTCAAGCTGACCCCCCATAGACTGTATGCCACTTATCTTACTTGAAAGCTCGTCGAACGCTTCACTAAGGTCTTCTACAGCCTTTTCAGCCCTGTACGTCTGGTAGACTAAGTTACCTAGTGCAGCTATACCAGCGATGATAGCACCTACAACCGCACCCCCAGTACCAAAGATACCAGCTAACTGAGAACCCTGTTGACCGAAGGCTACGAGTGCGTTCTGCCCCGAGGCAATTTGAACAATAAAGTCATTGACCTGATAACCTGCTTGCTGCAGACCAACTGATGCAAACCTCTTAGTTTTCTGCGTTGCCCTATACGCTTGATCTCCGTAACGAGCAAACTGGTTTCCTGCATCTACGATAGAGCCACGTTTAAGAGCATTGGTGAAATCATCATAGTCTTTCCTAAGGGCTTTAAGTGCTTGCCTACCTTCTGCAGTCTTATCACCACCCCAAGCAAGGTTTATACCATCCACCGCATCCCTGTACCTTTGTAGGGCCGCATACGAACTGCTGTATTGCTTCTTAAGCTTTTCTACTTTTTGGCTTTGCTTCTCAGTCTTCTTGATAGACTCATCTACCATCTTCTGCTTACGTTTTTCTTGGGCGATGAGAGTTCTATCTGTCTCTACAAAGTTCTTAAGAGTACGCTCCTCTTGGACGAGCATCGCATTATACTCTCTCTCCTTCTGTATAAGCTGTTCTTTACTAAGTATGCCCTCTCTTTCAAGCCTTATTAAGTCTGACTGAAGCTTGTTTTTCATCCTGTTAAGTTTAGCTGTGGCAGTCATACCACGAATATCAGCAGCAGCTACCTTGTCGTAGTTTGCAGCACGTTGGACGTTTGCAGTATTGAACGCTAATAAAGACTTTGTGGCGTCCTTAATTTGTTGATGGTTATGAACCATAAATTTTAGGTCTACTACTGGCATTACTGCGTCCTTATGTATATCACGTCAATCTCTTTAACGAGTTCTACTTCCCTTGGGTTTAGTGGTGTGCCTGTAAGTTCCATCCAAGCTTTTATACTTTCGTAGGAGAGAGGGTTAGCACCACTAAAACCCCCTGTCCTTCCCTTGCTACATGCAACAAAGGCAGACCAGATATGTGACAAAAGGACTGGGAACTCTGGTCCCTCTAATCGCTTAGGTCTAATACCTGTCTGCCTTTCTACTTGTTCTAGGTGTGAAAGTTCGCTTGTACCACTTTCGTCGGTCTTGTTGAGTTCAAAGGAATGTTCCGCAAACTCAAGCAAGTCTTCGATCAGGCTTTGGTAAAATCCACAGAGTCAGCAAGAGCCTCCTCTATCTGGTCTTTGATCCAGAACAATTGTGTGTAGACTTCTTTACAGAGTGCCACAGTCATTTTAGGCTTCTTACCATCATAGGTAATATCCCAATCTGCTGTTGTCCGAGCTAAGAGGTCTATCGTATCCGCCTCTAGTTCCTCTGCTGAGAAGTTGCTGGCCTTTCTCTTTGAGGCTTTTGCAATACGTTTGTTTGTATGTTCGTGCATCACAGCCTTATACTCCTTAGTGTGAGGAGCGTAAACTGTGATAGACATTTCACTACCGTCTTTGTTAGTTAATGACTCCAAGCTAGATGGGTGTACTAAGAGTACTTCCACTGTGTCGGAGGTAGGCTTTAAGTTCATCAAGTCCATGTCAGGTTCCTGTCAGGGTTATGTCGGGTTAGTAAAAGGGGAGCATCAGACCCGACACCGATGCCCCCCGCCCTAGCTAGGGATTCTTATGAGCGGGTAATCTTAAGGTTGGTTGCTTCTGTAGTATCGAACAGAGAAGTGAACCCAACGCTAATTACACGGCTTGTTGGTCCATCTACACCTACGTCAGCAGTGTTGATCTTAACTCTTGGGAACAAGAAGGTGTAATCGTTAGACCCTGTTGGGTCATCAACAGATACTGAGATAGCTGTCTCAGTCTCGTTCAAGAAGCGGTTGATAAGAGATGCGTCCTCAAAGTATGCAGAGAACGATCCTGTAACTTCTGCACGGCCAACTTCAAGAACTGGTGCTTCATCAGACCCAACAACAAAGGTTGGCGCAAACGAGTTAGTTACACTAAAGTCAATCTGTGTGATGATAGCTAAATCGTTAGCTGGACTTGCCAGTGTTACGCCTTGGTTAGCCAAGAGCATGTTACCTGAGTAGGCATCAAATGGGGCGTTGCCCGAGTTTGCTGTTTGGGTCTTTTGAGTCTGCCCAATAGTCATGCCCTTGCCGACCATACCAAAGGTAGTAGTTACCATTTGGTTGGGTGCAATAGAGACGCCCATAGTAGAAACAGTCTGTCCTGTAAACAAACGAGCCTGATCAATGTCAGCAGAGTAATCTTCAATACTGAAGAACGTAGGTGCTACACCAACCTTTAAGACGTCAGTAGCAAACGCACTAAGCATAGCTGACTCAAGTAGTAGGTCATAGTCACCTTTACGAAGGTCAACTACAATGTCACCAGCAGATTGTTTGTTACCGTGACGTTCATGACGAGGCATGCGATCAGATTGAATATCAGTACCAGCAACCAAGTCTTTAGACAGGTTGAGGCTGTGCGAGGTGAAGGGAAGGTTAGTGGTATTACCAGCGGGGGTAGTACCGAATGTGACCTCTTTAACGAGGCTTAAGCTAGAGCGTGAACCCTGTGCGAAGGTAGGCATGTGTTATTCTCCTAGTTATAAATGTACCATCCGATTGTAATCGGTATGAAGTACCAAGGTGTATCTGTGAAGCCCTGCTGCCTCTCAGCATAGTCTATAGATACGATAGTTGTTGTTCCGCCACTTGTATAAGAGACGTCAGTGTTTGACTCAAAGTTGTCAATAAGTAGTTCAGCTAGTGTCTCTGCTTCTGCGGGACCAGTATTCTCTGGTGCATGTACGTTTATATGAAAGATGCCCTTATAAAGTATCTGAGAGTTTGGTCCTCTTGCTGCCCTTACACGCTGCACGGGAATAAACTCACACTGAACAAAAGATGTTCCAGTAATAGGGCTGAAGGAAACATTCTCAAAAGCTACAGAAAAAGAGTTAGCAGTGGCTAAAGTGGCTAGTCGGCTCTCTAGTGCAGCTCTGATGGTTTTGTGTATACTAGCCATTTGGGTCTTTTACCTCTACTTCTCCAGTGCCTATATAGTTTTGTAACTGAGTATAAATGTGAGGGCTCTTTACAGTTCCTCTGGGGTTTTGCTCAACTACCCAAGCATGGTTAGAGTGGTTATTAAATACAAAGGTGGTTTGTGAGAAGTCTAGGTCTGCTAAGTCAGCCTCAAGTTGTGCTTTAGCTTTGACTCTATCGCCAGTACCTTTCTTTCTACCTCTAGGATTTACGCTACGAATTTTTCCTCCCCCAGTGCTGAGTGCGTGAGACTCTATATAAGCACCTGTGTCTACAGGAGACTTGTTAACTAAGAAGTCCACAGACTCAGAAAGAAGGTCGTAAACTACCTTTGAAGGTAGGGCTTCAATCTTATCTATGATCTCTTCGAACGTACCTTCTAACTTTACAGTCATAGTTTACTCCTGAACGCTACACATGTGACACAAGGCTACACCACCAGAGAATAGAGTTGTCACAGAAGTTACCTTTACTGTGTCGCCGTTGCCTAAGATAAGGTCTTCGTCATCAGGGGTAACACTTAACCCTTGAGCAGCTATAAGAAGCTTTCTCTGACCCCTTACGATCTCATCGTTGTTACCTGTAAGGCCTAAGCTGTAGTTGTAGAAGTATCCTAGTATGTTGATATCTGTAGTTGAGTCTCCTGATCTACTACCAGTAGCAGGGTCGTAGGTGCCATCTGTAGTGATCTTACGAAGAGTCAGAGACTGTCCGTGATCATTAACAAGTCGGAATAAATCATTCGACCTAAACATTTCTTACCCCTAGCTTGTATAATCGTCAGAGTGGTCGTAACTTTCGGGGTTCTTAAACCTATCTCTTCGGAAGCTAGGGTCTATCCTGTCGGTGTTTTCACGTACAACTTTAACAGAAGTTACACTAATACCTCCAGCTCTTACGCCTATAACAGCGCCTGCAGTCTTACCCTGATACTCAAGAGTGTCTGCTAAAGTCATATACTGCTTTGCAAGAGTAGAATACTTAGAGCTTAAGATGCCATCAACTTCTGTGTCTACCAGTCGTGCGTACTTGGACGATATGGCCCTAGCTGACCAAGCAGCAGAGTAGTAAACATTGTTACCTGTCTGAGTAAGACTAAAGTTAATCTCCTCGTTTTGCAACTGCTGATCAGTAATATCTGTATCACCAGACAACAACCTAACACTGTTTAACCTCTCGTCTGCCGATGCAGTACCAAGGGTAGTAGGATCATACGTCCAAGCCATTAACCGTTCTCCAACTGTCCGTAATTACGCCTCCAACTACGGATCATCCCTCGTTGCTTATCTACTAGCTTAGACTTTTTGCAACGCTTCTTGTCATACTCCCTTGTTGTCGCACAAGAGGTTTTGACCTGTTCGTTAATCGTATCTACCAGAGAGGAAAGACCATCGCTATCTAAGGCCTCAAGTCCGTCACCAACCTTCATACTGGTCTCCTTAGAGGGGTCATGAAAGAGGGTTCTCTGGTCGTAAAGGATACGAACTTTATTGTCATCTACGCTGAGTTCTTTCCAAGGGAAATGCTCACCAGCTTGCCACTGTCTACCAGCACCAGTAAAAGGCACTCTTACAAACGTAGGTCTGTCTATCTGAAACGGGAAATCTTCGGATCTAATCATAGTCGGGGTTCCTATGTAGGTGGTGGGACACCCTAAAGCATCCCACCTGTGTACACTTTATTGTACGATAGCGTTGAAGAAGTAACCCAAATCTGGGCCAACCAGCTTCATCTGATAAGCCATCTTAACTTGGATATGCTCTGCAACTTGCTGACGCTTCAGTGCATCGTCCGAGAAGGACTCAACAGTGATACCAAGGTTGTTTGCGCCCGGAATATTGTTCCATGCAAAGGTAAGACCAGCCGCAGGGGTCATGAGACCCGCATTAGAAGGCGTGTGGCACAGAAGGGCATGCTTGCCGCCAATAAAGGCAGTTGCCTCTGCAGCACCCTCTACAGCGGTGTTACGGACTGCTTCCATGACGTAGAAGTTCTCTACCTCAAAGATTTCGGCCATCTTAGCATCTGTGATCAGAGCAGTGTTGCTTACAGTAGCTCCACCGTTCAGACGTGCTAGAATGTCTGGGTGATTAACCAGAATGTCACGGACTTCCTTACCAACAACCATAGTGTTTGGCTTATAGCCACCAGAGGAGAGCTGCATAGTGCGGCGTCCCAGTGTGACGTTAGCGATTGGTGTTGAGTTGGTGTAGTCATTCCAGAAGATCGGAACACCAGAACCAGAAGCTGCACCTGAGACAGAAGTTGTCCAAATGCTATTTGCAAAGAACGTGCTTGCAAATGTTTCTTCACGGTGGATCATCAGGCGCATAGCCAGAGTCTCGGCACCAGTCTGACGGATGTTCAGTACTTCGTCTTCGTTAGCGATAGTCTGCTCATCGAAGTCCATACCAAGGCCATACACGTCAGCAAAGTAGCTGTCGTTTGAGATAGCCATACCGATACGGTTGACTTCAGTCCGTGGCGCAAGCTTCTTTACGTCACCTGTGCGGTTCATGTTGGCACGGTCATAGATGTAGTACTTGTCAGACTGACGCTGTACCCCTACCGTGGGAAATACCTTATCTGCGATAAAGTTCTCGTTTGACTGTGCATAGGCCAGTGTCAGGTTAGACAACGGGCGGTCGATATGCACCTGTGATGGAGTTAGATTTGGCATAATTTTATTCCTTATTCTATGCTATTAGGCGTGTGCGTTGCCAGTGGAGCCAAGTTCAATGGCGATCAACTGGTCAGTTGCGCCAGCTTCATAGGCACGACCTAAGATAATATCGCCAGAAGCTGAGTTTACAGCTTTACCAGCAGCGTCCGAAGACACATCATCACCAATGGTGACTGTGCCACCACACTTGACCATGACCTTGCCAGATACGGTAATAGTAGATGCAGCAGCGGCGGTTCCACCTACTTCGATGACACCGAAAGCTTGGGCTCCATCACCACAAAGTGCGGCTTTACCAGCAGCATCCATAGCAGCAAACAAGTGTTGTGAACCGCTAAGGTCGGCAGCGGCGATTAGTGTGCGGTTGTCCCGTGATTGAGTAACAGCCATTTTTATTCCCCTTTATAGGATTTAGTGATCAGAGCTTTACCTTCGTCGGTCTTCGCTACGGCAGCGTAGGCCAAGGCATGCTGGCTCTTCTTCATTTTGTTATCGTCCATATAGGACTTTACGAGTGCTTCTAACTTATCAGTCGCCGTGGCGAACTCTCCGTCTACGTCAGATTTACCCAGTTCAGTCATGCTATCGGCAAAGGCTTTGTCGGCTGCTTTGAGTGCTTGCATGATTGTTTCTTCGTCTCCGAAATTGGCAACCAAAGACTTGGCTACTTCAATATCAAAGTTTGGCAATTCGGCTTCTGCATGCTTAACCAAGATGGCATCTGCTTTAGCAACTTCTGCTTCTTCCAGTGCCTTCAAGATAACCGCAGGGATATCAGCTTTGTTGATTTGCTCTTCACCGTAAGTTACAAACTCAGGCTCAACCATCTTTTCGACTGACTCTGCTTTAACAATGTAACCAGCTTCTTCTAGCGACTTGCTAAGGCGATCAATCTCGGCTTTAGCTAGGTCTAGTTCTGCTTGAATAGTGTCTACCTCGTCCAACGGACCTTGGTAGTCTTTCTTCATGTTCATGTTATACATTTTCATAGCTTCTTCCTCGGACATACCTTTGTCCATAAACGGCTTTAGCTTTGCTTTCATGTCTTCTGACATTTTCTCTACTTCGTTCTCCATAGTATCTCCCTCGGAGTTGTCCCTTTTATAAAGAGAGACCATTGCTTGTTTGTTGGCTGGACGATCTACTAAAGACAGTTCATCCAGTTCTAGTTGTTTCAGTAAGTTAGGCATCATAAGATTCCTTTACAGCACGACCACCTATTGAGAAGGCCGACAGTTCACCAGATTTGACCCTAGCCCAGACGTCATCATCGTATACTTTAAAAGCTACGACCCATCCTTCACGGTCACTCTGAATGCCAAGGGACTCACCTATCTCTTTAGTGATAGGCATGGAGTGGATAACCGCACCAATTTGGTCCCCTTTGTGCATTTCTTTTCCGACACGAATGTTTTCCATGAAGCTGTTCACGGCTTTAACAAGCGTCTCTGGTTCGATAACATCACCTTGGCGATCAACCACAGGTTCGCCCTTTTCGGTAACGACTGAGGCCCACCCGTAGACGAGACGTTGTTCATCGTCTGCCTTGAGGATTTGTCCTTCGATATTGTGTTTTGTGAGTTGTGACACTGAGGTTCCTCCCTCCCACATTCTGCAAGACCAATATCCTGCTGTTGTTTTGTCCTTCTTTGAGTCGCAGTTATGCCTTGCACGGAAGTTGGCCCGAGCTTTCGGGTCATCCCGTCGAATCTCCATGTTGGGGTCACCGAATGATACACGCTTGACTTTCCCTCCACTCTCTACAAAGACTTCAAATTTCTTGTTGCCACCCTGTATTCTACGGGGCTTATTCAGTGTAACTTTCTCGCCCTGATACTCTGCCTTTGTTACCTCTTCGTCAGACTTCTTACTGCTAGAGGCATGAGAGGCTGGTAAAAGGTCTTTGTCGTGCTTAGGAGACTTAGAGCCTGAGACAATACGGAGAAAGCTATTTACCCTAGCCATAGCCCATTGCTCAGGAGAGCTTACGTTAGGTCTTACACTGCCCGGATTTGTCTTATATGCACCAATACCTCTACGATACACAGAGGTCAGCATGGAGGTCGTAACCTTATGCTTAGAATTGGCGTTGTGTGCTGTTACTTTTGCTTGTAAACCTTTTGCCATTATGCTTGATTTCCCATTCCACTGTGATTCGGGCAGTAGTAATGTAAGGTAGGAGTGCTTGCAGTTACGACCACTGTGACAGTAGCTCCCGAATCACCAGCAGTACCTACCTTAGTTATCCCTGTGGTGTACTCTGACCCGCCAGCATGACTACCATTACCCGTAGTGGAGAACTGGATGGGGTGCGTGGCATTGGAGGCGTCCGATTGATCAAAAATGTAGGTGTTACCAGCAGTAAAAGGGATAGTAGGACTTACTACGCCGCCGAAGTGATACTTGTTACCCGCTCCGTAGGAATTTGTACCAGCCGCAACTGTTACTATTATGCTCACAGCAGATTCGTACTTAGCTAAGTATTCCTTGAACCATTTAGCCTCTTTAAACGTAACAAACTTACTTAGCTTGGCTGGAGATGATCCGTGAGTAACATCATACTTAGATGTAGCTGTATTGAAGGTAGCTACGTTCTCGTTGTTGTTACTGGCATACGGAGACTCTGATCTGGCAAACTTATTATAGTCAGTTGATGAGGTCATTATACGCTCCTACATCTTAAAATTACAGCACGTTGTATGGTGGTTGATATACTTGTGGTAACGGTGCAAACGAAGGTATAGTCTCTACCACTTACTCCACCGCCTATATAAATAATTGCGACATTTCCCGACAAGGCTTGTTGTATGTTCTGTATGCTGTCAACTATGGCACTACCAGTAGCAGTCGTTAAGTCGTGACCAGCAACTAAGGTAGTCTCAGCAGGGTTAACATTAGACCTTACAGACCAGACTACTGTACTAATGGTAAACCCAGCAACAATATCAGACCAGTCAATACTGTAGTCTAACAGTTCGTCTGGGTCTTTGTTGGGCCAAACTAGGCTCATATTGTATCCTTCTATGCCGCTAAATTTTTAGATGGTTTAGGGGGTCTAATTTTCCTTGGGCTACTGAACGTGGGTCTTGCAGTTCTATTAGCAGGGAACCCACCGTGGACCTGTCTAAGTACATTGTACAAGTGCTTAATAGCCTCAAAGTCGAACTTGAATCCTGTAGCAGTAATGTCAGTATTAAACTGAACATCAATGCCGAACCCTGATACTAGCTTACCAGCCCCTACCCCCACCGCACCTATTGTGACAGTAACAAAACCAGCAGTGTCAATGTTGGCTTTGGCTGGTATTCCAGCTATACCCACACTAGCGATCAGTTCTAGTCCGTCAGGGAAGGTGTTAGCATCACCCGTAAAGGTAACATCACCTACTGACCCTGTAATCGCTGATGTGGACCCAGATGGTGCAGTGTTAGCATTAGCAGCAAAAGTTATGTTGCCTAAGCCATGGGTGATAAGTATCGAGGTGCATACAGCTTTAGATTCAGCTAGAGTTGTAATACTTCCCAAACTTGAAGTTATAAGTATGCTGTCAGAGGGGTCTATAATCTCTGTAGGTTGGCCCACTACACCAGAAAGGTTTGACCCTAGTGTGACAACCTGAGAAGCTACAGATATAAAATTAAAAGTCCTGACGGTCGGAGTGCCCAGAGTTAAGGTGGCATCATAACCATCTACAGGTTGGTCAACAGCTATGGGGCCAGCTAAGACACCAAGGGATACCGTAAAGTCAAAGTCTGTCTGTGTAGCTCCAGCAGTAGGTGAACGAGAGGCGTAAGGGTATATTACGTCATTAGCAGGCTGATTAGGTTCCGCTATAATTTCTACCCTAGACGTACTCAAATACCACTGAGGGTCAGGTAGTCCTGCGGTTAGATCAAAGCCTTCTACAAAAGACGTTACAGCAGGGGTTATACCTAAGTTAGTACCAACAGTGATTGGAAGGGCAGGAAGTTCCTTGCTTATGTTGGGCTTAATTGTCCCTAAAGATGAGGTAACTAAAAGCGTATGCTCTTGGGAAACAGGAGTACCATCAGGGAAATTAGCCGCAGTGATCTGAGGCTGTAATCGGAAACCGTACTCGACGTGAGCTGCACCCAGAAAGGGATGGGCTTTATTACGTTGAAAATTGGTAGTTCTTAAGGTTCCAAGGAAAAAACCTTTGTCTGTGTCATACTTTTGTAGGAGGAAGTGCTTGTTTTCGCTAGGCCACTGTACCTCATTAAGTTGACTTGTAATAAGGCTATCAAAGTATGTATCAGTGTTAGTCGTATCAAAAGTGTTTATTGTGCGTACTTGCCCAACAACAACACCAAACAAGTCAGGGTCAGAAGCAGGGAAAGTGAGGGTAACTAAAAGGGGGTCGTCAATAGTGCTGATAGTTGCCGCATTGCTAACAATGGACTCAGAGGGCAAGTGGTTCAGGTATACCGTAACAGCAGAGGGGCCACTAGCGCCGTACCCAAGATCAGATACATAGGTAGCTGGGTAGGTGTAGTCACCGTTAACCAAAGGAGCCCATGAAGATTGAGACACTATCGGGTCAGAGGTTAACTCAGCGGTTAGTTTAGTTTGTAAAGATAAGGCGTTATCGCCAGTGACAGCTTCATCCCAAAAAGGACCAATTGTGATATTGTCTGCACCGACAGTTCCGAGAGGTATCTGATCTCGCATACCTAAGATAAAAGAGTTTACCCAGTTGTATCTAACATACTCATTGGGGCGTAAAATCCCTATGCCATCAGCATTAGGGTCATAGAAGAAAGTAGTTCCGGGCTTTCTTACGGCTTGATCAGATATAGTGGCGTCAGTAGATAGGGAGATAACCCCTAAAGTTGCAGAAGACTGAACTCCTGTTACATTTGCCAACACCACTTCTCTGACAACACCAGAACCACCTATAGTGGAGCCAGCAAGGGGAGAAAAACCTAACATTTATTGAGCCGTGAACTGATGAACTGTGTCAGTGCTGCCGTTTAGTATGTACATTTTTGTGCCATCTGAGCTAAAGGCCATAGACACAGCTTCGTAGGAATTGCCAATGTTTGCCGCCGCAACTTGAGTTGCCGTACTTACGTCAAATTCGGTTGTCAGATCCCACTCATAGACCGTATCTCTGTAGTTGTCGCAGTGATACAGTTTGGAACCAGTGTTGTTCCAAGCGATCCCTTGTGGGTAAGGGCTTGTTGGAGATGCTGCAGATGCCGTGTTAAGAAATACACCATTGTATACAGCAGAAGTTACATCAAAATTTGTAGACAGGTCATACTGGACTATCTTATCGACGCTATAGCCAGTGACATACATACGATGCCCAGTTGCGCTGAACTTAACATCACTGATGCTTGATCCCATCTGACCACTGACTGAGAAAAAGTTGTTGTTATAAGCTGACGTACTTACATCAAACGCAGTACTCAAGTCGTACTCATGGACTTTTTTTGTAGCCCCGCCACAGATGTACATTTTTGTGCCATCTGCGCTAAAGTCAAGAGCCCTAACAGTGCCTTCTTGTGAACCGACATAAAATTTCGGTGTAGCGCCTGCGCCAGAGGCGACATAATTAGACGATGTGCTTACATCAAACGCTGTACTTAGGGTGAACTGGTATACAGTATCGGTGTAGTAGCCAACGCAGTACATTTTTGTGCCATCTGCACTAAATCTGACAGAGTATGGGTTGTTTTCTGGTGGGCTGAAATCGAAACTTTTGCTGTCATAACTTACGCTAGTCATGTCAGGGTTGGTATAGAAACTGAGTACGTATACTGTAGATAGGGCATTGGAGTGGATACCGTCTGATGCCCTATATCTTAAGGTAAACTCACCCTCGTCTGACACTGATGTAGAAGGTGTAATGGTAAACACCCCTGACGAGTTAGAGACAGTTGCCTGTGCTGGACTTGCTGGGTTGGTGTCAAACGTATATTCAATTGGAAACCCTTCTGGATCACTTGCTGCAACAGTTTGAACAGTTGCAGTGCCATCGACAGCCAAAATCTGCTTGGTCGATGGTGGTGGAGTGGTCCAGTCAGGTGTTGCATTTGTGTCGGTGTAAAACCTGTCCCATTCAGTGCCGTCATAGATAAATAAAGACTTAGTATCCTGCACCCAAGCTAGGTCTGTTTCATTAGGAGACGCAGGAAGACCAGCGAGGTTGGCTACGCTTGTAATGCCACCAGAAGGAGAGGCAGGAACCCAAGAACTAGTACCTGAGTCGTAAGATAAATTTTGACCACCAGCGGGTGCGGTAGAAGACACATTATCTAAATCAGATAGGACTTGAACAATATCTTCTGAAAGCATGGTAAGAAAGCATACCGCACCAGCATTTAAGTTTATAGCTGAGTTATTTGCCAAGGAGGAGGAACTAGGAGCCCTAGCCATAGTGTAAGTTCCACCAGATAGTCCTATGGTACCAGTCCCTACCTCAAAGTTAGTTCCACTCTCAATCGTATATCTTACAACGTCAGAGTCAACAACAGAGGCATCAGCAAGACTCTGGAAGCCATCGACAACAGAGCCAAAGGTTACTGTACCTGTACCTGTAGTGGTCAGATTAAGTTTAACTCTGTTGACGAACTTTACCATTATTAGGTATCCTTAGATTAGGCTAGACGTAGAATACTTGTAGTGGCGCCCGGCGCAGGGAACTGGATAGTAAAGTCACCAGCAGTAGCACTAACTGTACCACCAAAATTAAACACTGCGATAACATTAGCTGCACTATCAGCATTTGGGTTATAAAGAATACAACCGTCAGCCTGCACAGTTACGCTTGAAAATACTGCATCGTCAAAGTCCATTACGGCAGTTGTACCATCCATCTGAGGGTATCCAGTGGCGATAGCTGCCTGTGCGCCTGTAGACACAGTATCGAAAGTCCCTGTATAGCCAGTTCCAGAGGCTTGATCTGAACCTAAGTCAGTGTACGCTACTGTTGTGGCATCATAAGTACCACTTGGGCTTTCTTTAATTAGTGCTACACGAAATGTGTCGTTATCAAAGTCGTGATTACCTTTAAGCAACTCTAACTTAAAAGCATTGCTTAGTGCTGTTACTGGTGCTGGCATTAGTTTGTTTCCTTATTATCTTCTTCTGATGCTTCCTCAGTGGGTAAGTCATCTTGTGTGTCTTGTATGATCAGGTCGGGGTTGTAGTTAAGTTCTGCTATAGCCATAAGGTCTGTTATAACCTCTGGGTGGTCACTTACGTCAATGTCAGCACCGTTAAGGTTACGCAAGAATCCTGAGATTTCACGTAGGTCGTGTGGTGCAACATCACCGGCCTTAATACATGGCATCAGATCGTAGTTAAGACCATTAAGCTGCCACAAGCGTTCTACTAACTGTTTGTTAAGTACATCTACAATAGCTTGGATGTAGCTCTCTAGGGCACGTAGGAACAGGTCAGTCTTACTTTTAGAAAGCGCATATGATCCGTTGTTACCTCCACCAAGCATAAGAAACTCAGAAAGTACACTACGGGCAATGTCATGCTGATAACGTCTTACAATAGGGTCAATAGATAAGTTACGAGTTCCTGAACTGGACATTAGCTCTACGTCTACCAGACGGATGTCTGTAGGAGAGCCATCTTTGTCAGGATAGGTATCACTAGGCGTAATAATGTATCCCTGTTCGTTGAACTTTACATCACGAAGGATTCCTTCAAGATTGGCGACAAAACCTGACTGGGCTGCTGTAGCATCTCCTGAGAGGTACTCAGAGGGAATACGAGCTACTGGGATACCAGCTAACTCACGTTCCACTGCAATAGCTTCTATGCTCTGTAGGTTGTTTAAGTATTGGTACGATGTGTAAGCATTGCGTAGAATACTACGACCACTGGGATCACCGTTAATAGAAGTAGTTCTATAATAGAGGCTTTTGTTAGACGGGATGTAGTGTTGAGAAAGTGCATAACCTGTATCCTGATAGAGTCCCAGTACTTCGCCTGTCTTAGTGTCTACATCAAACCGAGACACTGTCCAAGGCGCACGGCACACAATCTTGCGCACACCCATACGTCCGTCAGTATACTTACTATACTTCTTGTACGATCTCTGAGTAGGCCCAACACGGCGCTTATAGACAACCTCAAACCAAGCAAAGCCATAACTAAGGCTTGATAGTGCTTCTGCAATGTGATCATCAAGCGAGTGTTCCATATCATCAAGGACACTCTCGACAAACTCTGCTTCAGTCTTTGCTGCATCCGAATCATTGGCTGGCTCCACCTTGAGCTTGACGTCACGAAGTACTTGTTCAGCAGCATACATAACCGCACCAATAGTACTGTCATTATCCCTCATCTCCCGATACTTACGAATGGCAGCTTTGCCACGCAACTCAGGAATAAACTCGTCCGAACGAATCTGTCCATTTCGGACATTCTGACCACTCACACCAAGCGTTTGTGTAGCCTTAGTCTGGCTTAGTTTTCTAGGCATCTATAATAGTCCTTTAGCCGAACTGTAGGCCAATTTGAGTTGAGGCTTGGCGTATCCGTTAAGACTGAGGTCAGTGATAGCCCATACCATCGCATCAAGTCTGTCTGGTGATCCCATAGACCCAAGAGGTTCCCACTGAACCATCTGATCTTCTAGGTCGTTAAGCCCTCTGACGTGTTTAACACGCCCTTGTTCGTAGAGTGCAGATACTGGCTCTGCTCTAGCCATCTTACCTCTTGAGGCATGGACTAGACGTATTGGTAAGGTTTCGTCTTCTGTGTGAAGCGTATGTCTAACCATGTCGCCACCTTGGTTCTTCTCGGCAACAATCCTATCAGCCATATGCTCTCTGTATAACTCAACAGCTTTAGCAGCCCAAGCTTGAGGACTGTAGTTGCCTGTGTGGTCTTCTATGACATAGGCAGTGCCGTTAACGTCTACACCAGCTACAATAATACCAGTCATATCCGAGTCAGTGTTATTACTAATAGCTGGGTCTATAGCTACTACAATACGATTAAGTGAAGGGACGTCATCTTTGAGTACTTCACACTCAGCTAGTAACTTACGGTTCCACAGGGCGCCAGAGGCTTCATCTAGTATTTCTGCGTAGAGTTCTTGTCGCCCTAATCGTGTTCCTTCGTAGGTCTTCTTTACGGCTACAAGAAAGGTATCAGCAAGATTAGCACTGTTATCAAATGTAGAGCCAGTGGATACATGTGTGTTTTCATCGTCTAGTATACTACGGAGAAGCTTAGTGGTCTTAGGTGTAGTAGTTACAAAGACTACAGGTCGCTTACCTAATCGTAGGCCAAACTGCATCATATCCCAAGTGTCTTGTGCGTTTCTCCAAGCACATAACTCATCACACCATGCACTATGAGCCTGTGGTCCTCTAAGTCTCTCAGGGTCTTCTGCTGAGAAAAAGACAGCCTTAGCACCATTAGCCCAAGACATGCTGTTATTAGTAGGAGACCACACAGGATAACCCATGTCAGCCTTACGGTAGGTTTTGTCGCTCTTGTGGCAGACATTTAAGAGACCAGAGTCTCCCTCAACCATAACTCTACGAACATCACCTTTAGTGGGGGCAACACAATGGACGATACGATCCCCCATCTTTATTCTATGCCTGACCCACTCAGCACCAGCTCTAGTCTTACCCCAACCTCTACCAGCTAAGGCGACCCAAGTGTTCCACTTACCCTCTGGCTCTAGTTGGTCTTGTCTAGCCCAGAACGACCAATCGTGTTGTAACTCTTGTGCTTGTTCAGGAGTAAGCTGACTTAACGCATCTTTAAGCTTATGGGAACTTAAGTCTCTTAGAGACTCTGCTGTAAGTTTACGCTGCGTCTTCTGTGTCAGAGTTTTCATCTGTATCCTTGCCCAGCAAGGTCATAAGGGCATCTATAGCACTATTGTCCTGATCTGGGTCTGTGTACTCGTCGGGGTCGTTAACAGTACTCTGAGGGCTCCAACCGCCCTTACTACGCAAGAACAGCTCTTGTGAAGCGAAGTGTCCGTCTATGGCTTGCTGTACGACTACATTGCCTATCTTAGAGACAATCTCTGATCTAGCTTCTGCTATGTCAGCACCATACAGTTTATAGAAGGTACCAAGGGAGCTAGGGGCACTCTCATACTTATTAGCTACAGCAGCCATAATATCTTTAATCTGCACACCATCTTGTACAGCCTGACGGACGTACTTAGAGATAGGCTTACTAAAGGGCAATACCTGATTTTTGGGATAAGTCATAAGGTCTCTCATGGGAAAATAAGGGGGCAAGGTCAGCTACTCTGCGTCTCACTCATTGCTAAAACAGTTGGGGAGGTATGAGTTTGACTCTTGCCGTGTTATACCACATAGGTACTATTTTGCAAATGTCAACCCCTAAAAGGTAACTATTTCGTATATTTCGTATAAGCTATTGATTGGCAACAAAAGAAAGGTTAAGGTTCAAGTTCTTCTACATAGATTTCTTCATCAGTGATAAACTCTATAAGGTCTAATAAGCAGTCTTCTTTAGATTTATTTATATAGTAATACTTTTTGCCCTTATACTTGACAACACAATAAACACTAAAGTCTATGATCTTTTTGTTGTCATGATGGACTATTTCTCTAAAGTCTACTAACATCACACCTGTTACCTACTACTTAAGTTAAACATATGTTGTCATTTGTCTCTTTTAATTATTAACTATTATGATTAAAACTAATAGTAATCTAATTAAGCTTAACAAATGTATAACATATGTAGCCTGTCCTGTCTTATGACACATAGGTACTAACTTTTGAATGTCAAGGGGTAGACATATGTTTATTTGGCATAGTGAGACACTTTGTCGCAACTGCTGTTAGGCCAAGGTATTTTTTTATGTTATAGATAGGGGTGCAATCGCCGGTGCCGAGAACCTATACTTTAGAATATAGGGGACCCATACCTAAGTACAGGTCCCTTACTTTAGTTTATCCCATTAACAAAAAGAGAGATATTATCATCCATAAGGCGGCAAGGGTAGCTGCAGATATCACAAGTAGGTATATAATCTCCTCTCGCATATTACTCCTCCCATTCGGATACATCGGTATCGTCTTTAGAGACGTTTTCTATACTTTTGATAACCTCCTGCATCTTACCACCTTTTGATATAAGGAGGTATTCTTCTGGGCTAAAGACTGTCTTAAGGGTAGTAACGAATAATACTTTAGAAGGTAGACCAAAGGCTTGGTTACCACCATTAGTAAATTCCCTTACATACGAATTGACTACCCCATCTACCATTTTGATACGATTGGCTTCCGAAAGTTTAGGAAAACGAGTTAATGCCTCCTTAAGTAGGTCACAGACTATCGTTAAGACGGTACGGCGTAGGACCTTTTGGGCAGGTAGGGCATACTCAAGGCTAGTCTTGGCGCTTATGAGCAATGCGCTATCCATAAGGTGTACTGGGGTCTCGATAGTAGGGGTGTTTGTATCTTTAGTCATGTTAGTATCTCCAAAGGTTAGTGCCTATACTTTAGGCGGTAAAGAGTCTCTTCTGACCCATAGGAATACAATGACATACTTTAGGGGTAATTGCAAGTACTATTAGGGATAGTCATAGGTATCATAAGATAGTGGCTAATACAACCTATAGGCGAGTAACCCCGATACAACTATAAGGTGTATGAACAAACGCTAATACAACCTATGGGCGAGGGGGCGGCTATACAACCTATGCGGTACTTAGAATCATTCTATACAACCTATGGGCGATACAACTTAAACGGTATTTAGAATCGTTCTATACAACCTATAGGCGATACAACCTAAAGCTGTATTAGAATCGTTCTAATCAACCTAGAGGAGATCACCTTAAAGGAGAGCGAGTAAACCAAAATACACTCAACCTAAAGGCGAGTCTCTGAGTCTGACTCATAGTATTACTAAGACCCCTACCATGGGAAATAGCCGGACCCCTACCATGGGAAATAGCCCCTCCCGTGGGAAATAGCCTGACCCCTACCATGGGAAATAGTCTGACCTCGCTTCGCTCATGGGGGCTGAGTCATAGTCATAGTAATACTATTACCCCCACCGTGGGAAATGATCTTAGTATTATTCTTGCTCCGCAAGCGGCTCAGACTCTTACTAATAGTAACACTATGACCCCTACCGTGGGAAATAGTCTTAGTAATCATATGTTTAATAGTCGTAGCTCATCCGTTTACTCAGGAAAATACTAAGACTCGGACTAAGAGTGCGCACCCTTTTAACCTAATACTTTTGTTGCCCCAGAGTACTCAGAATCGTTTCTCTGACAATAAATCTGACCTTAAACCCCTGACAACAAAAGATATTCCCCCAGAGCCTTTTCCCGCCGACCATTATGATGTTTACTCATAGAAAAACTATTGTGATCACAGGCTGGGAATTTTGTGATCACAGACTTTTGCATTTGTGATCACAATAGTTTAACTCTGAGAAAAACTATTAGAAACACTATCTTATTGACTTCTGGGGCCACTTCTGGTAGGTTGATCTTGGGTCAGAATGCCTTTGACCTGCTCACTCTGAGCTTTTACTAATAGTAGAACACACAGGAGAACTAATATGATCAGCTATGATTTAGCCGACCGTTACATCCCAGAAATGAAAGTCAGACCATGGGATAAGGCGCTCAAGCTCTTCCCTGACTATGACCTAAACTCTAGCCCAGACAGCTTAGGTTTAGCTCGTAGGGTCAAGACATGGTTAGAACCCAGAGTAAAGCGCATAGCACTTCAGGAACTAGATGAAATGTGCTACATTATGAGACGTGCCCGTCAGACAGTCTTTACTGCCTTAGAAGATGGGGAACTAAGAGAAGACCATGCCCAGATCCTAATAGCTATGATCAAAGAACTGACTGAGGAACGAAAGATCTACATGCTTCAGGCAATAGAAGTCATAGGAAACACTATGCTTCCTAATCTTGAGCCTAAGTCTTCCGGTTTCATGGTTCTCTGGCCAGATCAAAAGTGCAGAAACAAGGGCAGAGAAGGTCGCATAATGGTGCGGTCTGGCAAAGGTATTAGACGGATGTTCCCCTGCCTCTCTGATAAAGAGATAGAGATGCTTAATGACGCCTACCGTCACGAGTTCTCTGTCAAAGAACTGACTATTAAGTCTGGTAAGACCAGAGCTGATTTTGCTCATGCTAAGCATGGAACTATTGGTAAGGTCGAGAACCCTGATACCGGACATGCTCGGAAGAACCTTAATAATAGTTGCATGAGGTATGATTTCACTGAGCGTAATAGATTACCTCACCAGCCCACGGAAGCATATGCCTCTGGGGACTTTACTATCTATTGGTCAGAGGACGATAAGGGTCACATATGCAGTAACTGCATTGTCTATGACGGCTCAGAGAACGATCCTGTTGCCGCACCAATATACGGCGTCTGTGAGAAGTCTATGGACAAGCTGCAAGATCACCTGTCTGACTTAGGTATAGAGATGTACTCTTATCACAATAACAAAAACTGGCACGGTGCGCAGCTCTTACGCTTTGATCATGGTGAAGACCAATACATCGCCCCATATCTTGACGTTGCCCCACAGTCTCTGACTGCAAGCGGCTGCGGTGAATATCTGACTGTTGATAGGAACGGCGAGATTAGCGCCACCACTTACCAAGGTATACTCTATGGTAATAGTCAGAGGTGTGATATGTGCGATGATAGTATTCGCAGAGATCAACAGATGCACTTCAACGACAATGTGTACTGCCAAGACTGTTACTCTGACAATATCAGCAATTGTAGCTATTGCGGGGATGATGAGGCTAACGACGATATGACGACCGTCCAGACAGCTTCCTCTGACTATGAAGAGTACTGCCCTCATTGTGTTTCTGATCAGACCGTTACTACTATTAACGGCGAGACTTGGCTAGAGGAAGATACTCTGACAACTGCAGACGGTTTGACTATTAGTTGTGACGATTTCGATAACTACTACTTTACCTCTGACTGGGACGGCGAAATCTATCATACAGATCGTAGGGCAGAGCTAGAGAACGGCGATGAGGTCGCAGCCTCAGAGCTAGTCGACAACGGTAACTATTATTATTGTGACACCGATGGTGTCTGGAAAGAGAAGACAGATGACAACTCAGATGACCTCGACCCGTCAACCCCTAATACTGAAAGCTAGGTACAGAATGCACAAATTAGTAGAAATGCTGGCGTTCTGTCGCCCACAAGCGTCACTCACTCAGAATGATTTCTGTGACAAGTACCTCAGACCAGTGTTCGGTCAACCTGACCGTGAAGGCAACTATATCCTAGTCATAGGCAATGCCCCTAAGGTTTGCTTTGCCAGTCACCATGACACCGTCCACAAACATGACGGCATACAAGAGGTCTTAGTCAAAGGCGATACCATATCTCTGCCACCACTGTCCGACAGTTCCTGCTTAGGTGCTGACTGTACCACTGGCATATGGTTGCAGCTAGAGATGATCAGAGCAGGTGTCGAGGGTGTCTATGTTTGCCACGCCTCAGAAGAGATAGGTTGCATTGGCTCCAAGTATGTAGTCGATCGTTCACCCAGATGGATGCAAAGACTAGATGCCGTAATATCATTCGACCGCAAAGGTACGGAATCTATTATTACTCATCAGATGGGCCTGCGCACTGCCTCGGATGCCTTTGCTTTATCCCTAGCAACTGTCTTAGGTTTGCCTCTGCGTCCAGATGATACAGGCTCTTATACTGACAGTAACGAGTACGCCTCAGACGTATCAGAGTGCACCAACCTGTCTGTCGGTTACTATGCTCAACACACTAAGAACGAGCATCAGGACGTGTATTACTTGCAACAGCTCAGAGACGCACTCATCGCTGCTGACTGGTCCAAGCTAGTCATAGCCCGTGACCCTAGTATCTCAGAGTTCAAATATCAGGCAGGCGGCTATGCCAGTGACTGGGTTGCAGGTAATAGACGCATAGCCAGTAACGCTTACTTTGATGACCCATACCTATCCAATGTGTCTAACTCAGAACGTGACGAGCGTGACGATATCACAGACCTGCTCCGAGAATACCCTGCGCAGGTCGCAGACTGGCTAGACGCTAATAACATCACCTATGATGACCTCATCCAAGAGCTAGACATAGTAGATGTAAAAATGTCAGGCCGCACTTACTGGTAATACTGACCTATCATACCTGACCTAAGAGGTCCGCTCAGAGATAACAGTCTGGGCGGGCCTTTTTGGGTGAGACGGGCAGGCCGCTACACAGGCCGTGAGAGGCCCACTACAAGGCCACGTTGCCAATCGAGCGGTAACCATAGCCAAAACCACTGACGGGCCCACACGGGCCGCATATGCAGGCAAACGCCCAGATCGGGCTAACTATGAGGTATACTATGAGCAGAGAAGAGATAGACACAAGCTGGTTAGAACACTTAGATACAGTCATAGCTCAGAACCCGACAGAGAAGGCTTTTGACGAGGACGTTAACGAACTAATAACTGAAATTATTTGGTCGTGCCCTGTCCGAAACCTCGGACATTCTACTATTACACAACTCGCCTATCATCACGATAACAAACCTCAGAGGAAAAGATAATGAAAATACGCATACACGTTAACCAACACATAATCAGAGCTAATGCCAAGACTGGCAGGAATGATCCGACTCTGACTGCTAAGACCTATAAGCATAATTACAAAGTGCATGAGGTAGACCTGCAGGTCAGCTCAGAGGTAAAGTATGAGCCAGACCACCCACTGCCATGCGGGGCAAAGGTCTGGATCGAGGCAGAGGCAAGCAAAGTATTACCTGCCACTATTAAGGGGAGGAAGATTCTTCATGTTGTATAAGACTCATATTATTATTCTGATTATTGTTCTGACTATTATTATGACTAAGGCTCTGAGTATTACTCAGGGTCTTTTTCTTTGTCTTGTTCATACTATCATTAAGACTATTACTCTGAGTCTTACTAATACTCTTAGTCATACTCTTTGTCTGACTCCCAGGAATATTAATACCCCTACAATGGAAAGCCCTCCGTGGGAATTTGGCCCCTCCGTGGGAATTTAGTGTGATATATTTGTCACCCCTCCGTGGGAATTTGTACCCTCCGTGGGAATTTGCTTGCACCCTCCGTGGGAATTTGATTTAGTGGCGGCAGAGGAGAAAATAATATGATAAGCAGAAATTTGTGGACCCAAACACTAGAGAAGTGTAAGGAAGATTACCGAATAGTAAGGAAGGAGGCAGACATGTGGGAGAGAGAAGCCAAGCGTTTGCTAGTAGAAAACCATAAACTAAAAGCACAAGTAAAACTGTGGAAAGGTACAGGACTATGATAGAAGTAACATACATAGACCACATGGGCAGTGACCTGTCTGTAGTCAACGCAGCTAGGGTAAGCTTTGGCAAGACACACAAAGCTATGACAGAGGGTGACACCAAGCTAATAAACTACCTAGCCAAGCATAAACATATGTCACCTTTCGGGCATGCTTTTGCTTCCTTTCATGTCAAGGCGCCAATCTTTGTAGCCCGACAACTGGTAAAGCATAAGTTCCTGCGTTGGAATGAGATTAGTCGTAGGTATGTAGACGACACACCTGAGTTCTATGAGCCCGATGCGTGGCGTGGGCGTAGTGATGATAAGAAACAGGGGTCATCTGACACAGAGGCAATGTTTATGGAAAATGGACAGGTTATAAGTTCTGTTGCCATTAGCCATAAACTTAGTAGTCTGAAACTGTATCAGAACATGATACATGCAGGGATATGCCCAGAGCAAGCACGTATGATACTACCACAAAACACCATGACAGAGTGGTACTGGTCAGGCTCACTAGATGCCTTCATAGACATGTGCAACCTTAGATGTAAACCCGACACACAATATGAAACAAGGTTAGTAGCAGACTACATAAGAAGTGAGATGATCAAATTGTTTCCAATATCAGTAGAGGCGTTAGTTAAATGAAGATTGAATGGATAGACCAATACACGTTGTACATCACACACAACAACTACATGTACTGTGTGTTTGAACAAGATGGTAAAATCATTATGGAAAGTAGAAAGCTACCCACTAGTGACTAACATAAGTTTAACATAAGTTATTACTATTATGTTTAATACTAATAGTTAAAAACTTATGTTTAACTAAAGGGTACTTAAGGTAGATGGAGTTTTATTTTTTGTTGTCAAGGGGCAGATAAATATTTATTTTCTACTTGTATCTTTGTTGCCATATGATATGTAGATCATACTAGAAGTTTATGACCTGAGCGTCATAGGAGAATAACATGACGGAAGTACCACACCAACCCTGCCCCTTCGTAGACTGTGGCTCATCTGACGCTTTTGCCTACAATACAGAAGGCTACGGCAAGTGTCACAGTTGCGGACAGGGTTACCCTGCTAATAAGTCGCACGAAATATTTGATTGGGCAGACGATAAGTACCCAAAGAAAGAAAGAGGAAACATGGGCGAACATATCCCGACCACCAAGACCATACTCACTACAGGTAAGGGTAAGTATGTAGACATGAGGGGCATCAAAGCCTCTGTCATGGAAGACTATGGTGTAATGACCTTTGATACCACACAAGAGTACAAGTACCCTAGTGGTGGCGTGAAGGTTCGTAACCTTACAGAGAAAGGCTTCTGGGCTAAAGACGGGTTCAAGGGTGACGAGTTGTTCGGCATGAACTTCTTTACCGCTGGATCATCTAAGATGTTGACCATCACTGAGGGAGAGCTGGACGCCCTGTCTGTGTCCCAGATGCTTAAGTCGGGTACCTACACTAACCCTGTGGTGTCGTTGCCCTCTGCTACCCCCTCTAAGAAACTGTGGGAGAACTGTAGTGAGTGGATCAACAGCTTTGAGAAGATCATTATCAGTGTTGACGGTGATGAGGCTGGCAATGCTATCGCCACTAAGATATCAAAACTGTTCCCTAACAAGACCTACCGAGTTTCGCATGACAAGTACAAAGACGCTAACGAGTTTCTACAGGCAGGGGCTGGACAAGAGTTTAAGTCTGCTTGGTGGAACGCTAAGAAGTATGTTCCTGACAATGTTCTTAACACTGCTGATCAGTTCCTTAAGCTGTTTAGAGAGACTCCCGACCATCAGTTTGTGCCTACAGGTATCCAATCCCTTGACGACAAAATCATGGGACTCATGCAAGGTCACTTTACCGTCATTAAGGCACCCACTGGTATCGGCAAGACAGAGGTAATGCGGTACTTAGAGTACAACCTGATCCAACGGGATGTACCCTTTGCCAGTTGGCACTTGGAAGAGACAAAGCTTAGGAGCCTCTTAGGGCTCGTTAGTTACAAGCTGGGCATGAACGTGACCCGAAGAGACCTGATCGACGCTGGTGGTGCTACTGAGCAAGTGGAAGATGCCATTCGACAGATAGCTGCCAACGAGTGTATCTATCAGTTCTTCTTGGGTGACGGTCAGGGTACTGAGGAGTTGTGTGATCAGATCAGATACTTCCGTGAAGCTTGTGGTGTTCGTTATGTATTCTTTGAACCTATCCAAGATGTAGTCTCAGGTCGAAACGAGAGTTCTAAAGAAGAGTTGTTGTCGGACTTGTCTGTGCGGTTGTCTAAGTTAGCAGCAGAGCTTAACGTAGGTATCATTACTATCGCACACACTAATGACGATGGTGATCCAAAGTATTGTAAAATGATTGGACAAAGGGCTTCAGTTATTATAGACTTGAGCAGAGACAAAGAAGCAGAGGACGATCAGGAAAGAAACACAACGACCTTGAAAGTGGAAAAGAACCGCCCATGTAGTGAAGAGGGTTACGCTGGTTCACTAAGGTTTAATATGGACACTTTTACTTTACAGGAACTAGACTATGGATAATACAATACCGATAGATGATGACATGGACGAGCAAGACTACTATAACTATAACGAAGTTTACACGGTGATCGTACCAGTGC
>CERZ01000462.1_pt1 | contig 39050 bp, 37 predicted proteins | sample 531151 | NCBI WGS metagenome assembly CERZ01 (sample SAMEA2621448, study PRJEB7988) | marine metagenome | biome: marine biome (ENVO:00000447); feature: deep chlorophyll maximum layer (ENVO:xxxxxxxx); material: "saline water (ENVO:00002010), including plankton (ENVO:xxxxxxxx)" | depth 40 m | reverse complement strand
CCATCTTAATTTCGTTTTTTGTTTCTATTATTTTTAAACTTTGATACTTTTAACTTAGCAATCCTAGCGTTTTGTACTTGCACAAAATGCTGATCACCATGTTTAAATGCAAAGGTAAGAAATCTATCTAAATAATTTAGAGAATCTACAACACCTTCTGAGTATGTTACTTTTCCTAGGTGGCTGTAATCTTGACAATTAAATAAAGAAGCATTACCAGTTCTATTTAAAGTATAGTCAATTAATTGAAGTTTCCAAAGTATTTCCATATCAACACCATCTAGCATACCAGTTCGCATTTGAGTATAAACGGTTTTACTAAGATCTGAAATAGTTTTTTTAAGAGCATCTTGAATACTGTAAATATCTTTTGGTACACATTCATTTAAGTATACACATGTACCATCATCTTTAACTGCAATTGGTATTGCTGCAATTTGACTTGGAGATTCAGGATTAATATTTAATCTAGATGTAACAGTTCTACCAGTAAAGTTAAGAGCATTTACGTCTACACATCCTTCCGATACATCTTCTTCGCAATAGCCTGCAAGATGTGGGTATAAATCTGCATCTACAGGGTTATTACATAGCCCGTCACAGTTGTAATGTCCAACTGGATAAATACAAGTACCATCGTCTGAGACTGCATCTGTATTATAATTACATGCTGTTAAATCTGTACATCCTAAAGCATACACACAAGAACCATCATTTGTATTGGCTGCAGCATTGTAATTAGTTGCAGTACTATCAGTACAACCATTAATAATACAGCTTCCATCATCAATAGATGCATCTGCATCAAAATTAGGCGCAGTTGAATCAGTACATCCAAAATCATCTGGCGATAATACAATAGTATCTGTAGTAGTATTAGCAGCTAACTGGCAGAAAGTAGCACTTACTCCTGAACTAGTATTTACAGTATCGTAAATAGTATAACTATAATCAATGTCAGCACTTAAACCTGTTAAAACGGTAAGGCCATCATAATCTGAATCTGGAAGACCTCCAACTGTCCAAGTTATATTGTACCCTATGTTTGGATCAATAGATAGCTCTATAATACCATCTGTAGAATCTGCTTTTGTTGGTTTTGTGATAATATGAGTAACATCAAATTGTTGGCAAAATTCACAAGTACCATCATTAAGCGTAGCTGTAGAGCTGTAATTCCAAGCAGCTTCTGACATACACCCGCTTACATAAGTACAAGTACCATCATCAACTGTTGCTAATGAGTTATAATTATTAGCAGTAGAGTCTGTACACCCATTAATGCTTGCCTCACAACAATTAGTACAGGCAGAGTTTACATTTATAAATAATGCGTTTATACTTGTATCTAAAGGTATAGCAGGTAATATAGTAGCACTAGCATTAATTGCCGTTTCAGTTTGATTAAAATTAAGTGCTGTCGCATCTGTACACCCAACAATAAGAGGGTAGCAATTTAAATCTCCTTTATAAGTAGGGTCTGAAAAATCTGTATTTGGAGCTGTTATTGGTACTCCATTTCCAGGTGCGTATCCTTGTTGGTAGCATCCAGGTGTATTAGATCCTGGCTCTACACAAGGATATGAAGCGGTAGAAACATTATCTAAGCCTATTACAGTAGATTCAATACATCCATATATATTTTCAATACAAGCACTAGTTGCTGTAGGGTTACCCGCAGTAGCTTGAGCATTGTATGAAGGTGATTCTGGGTTTGTACAACCTGCTATGTGAGGACTACAAGAACCGTCATCATCAGTTGCAGTTGGGTCAAAATTAGAAGCAGCTGCATCAGTACATCCTGGTATGGATTCGTAACAACACTCGTTATTTGAAAGTGCAGGTGTACACGGTATATTTGCATTTGCTACATAATTTGTAGAATTTGTTAATGCGCATCCTGATATAAGAAGATCTCCCTGACATCCAGAATTTATATTTCCATAAGTTCCATTTGAAGCTGAAAATAAAGAGTAAGTAAACGCAGGGGTAGCATTATTTATACCTGTATATAAAGTTTGGCCGAGTGTATACCCATTACCTCCATTCTCTATAGCCACGCCATCCCCAGTTATAGTACCATAGCTATTACTGTTATATGCATCTATGTAATCTGTGTTTGTACATCCTATTAAATTAATACAACTACCGTTGTTAAGGCTTGTGTCTCCTGTAGTGTTTGTTCCTGGAAGAGGATCAAAATTATTAATTTGCCCCGTTTCATTAAAAGATAAGTAGTGCTCTGCGTAAGCTGTATCAGTACATCCTGAAACTTTTGGTGTTAGACACATAGACGGCGTAGAAACTGCAAAAGGATTTACAATTCCTTCTAAATAATTCATGTCTGTACATGCTAGAATTAATTCATTTTTACACACAACACCTGCATTATCAGAGCTTGCTGTTGCATTACACCCAGCATCGTAGTAAGTATACTCACTATAATTTTCATCTGTACAACCATATACACTAGTACAAAGACTGTTGTTAACAATATTTGTTGTGCTAGTGTAAGCACAGTGAGATGGAGTTATAGTTACATCAACATCAGTTTCAATATCTGTATATGTTATAGAATCACTAAACTTAGTTGTACACCCAAATACCGCAGGATTCCCACACGCTCCATTACTTGCATTGTAGTAGTCAAAAGACTCTGTAACAGAAACTCCATATTTATTCGTGTAAGTAAGGGAAATTCCTGCTGGAACACCGGCATTACCAAATAGTGCTTGACCATCTGCTCCAGTACCTACTGTAGGCCCATAAGCGTTTGTCTTAGTAAAATCTGTACAGCCTGGAACAAGTACATTAGTACATGCTGTAGGATCATTAACATTAACACTAGTTCCGCTATAGGAAGTGTACAATACTACCGGGTAATTAAATGGGTTAGAGCTTACACCTTGATTTAAAATCTCAGTTGTAGTATCATCGTAGTGTTCTGCGTAATTACTATTAGCACACCCTATTATTGCTGGAGTAGTACATGTTCCGTTATCTATTAAAGCGCCAGCACTATCTGCATTAAGTGTAGGTGTTGCATAATATTCAAGAAAATTTGGATCTGTACATCCATAAAGAGATTTACATGCTGGATTTGAACCTATGTGTGTTCCGTTAACTCTTCTTACAGCTAATACTTTAGCTTCAGTAGTTTTAGAAACATCTCTGTTTGTCTTGTCAGTAAGAGATATAGTTTTTGCAGTGTTTGCATCAACTTGAGTTGAGCTCCAATATTGCCCTTCAAGACTAGTTACTAATCCGGTTGCTTTTAAATTTGTATATATTTCTTCTAACTCTCCTGTAGACGGTAAATACCAATCTGTAAAAGTATCTTGCACCAAGTTAGTAACTCTGTCTGCTGCTGTATTAGCTGTAGTGCACGCGGCTTCTATTGCGGTGGTATTTGCAAGACCTCCACCTATAGCTGTTGAAGTTGCTCCTGAAACGTTTGTACCTACACACCCCCATTTTGAGTTAGCTACAGAATCTAAAGATGCTATATAAACATGATCATTTGTTGCATCAGTTTTGTACACTATTCCGCCATCAATTACAGTACCTATTGAAGGTAATAAACTAACATCTTGACTTGCTAAAGTACAAGGATTAAACCCTGCATTAGCAGTGCTTCCTGATGGACTTGCTTCGTATGGCGACTCGTAAGAAACTGATACTGTTATTTTACTAGCTCTATTATCATCATTTCCTGTATGACTAGTTGGGAACGCACTATTAGCAGTGTTATTGTTTAAGTAAGCAGATTCTAAAGTTGCTTGACTATCTAACGCATATTTATAAGTTTTAATGTTTATACCCGGTTGCCCTGGTTTTAAAGCAGCGTAGCTAGTAGTTACAGTATCTATTACAGTATCTGCTCTATTTTTAGACGTAATTGTATAAACTGCAGATGCGGCTTGAATGTCTTCATGAATAGGCGCAGTACCTAATTTTACATTAACTAAGATATTTCCAGAGTAAGCTCCAGAATCAGCGTATACATAAGGTTTTGCTTCACAAACTTCTTCAGTAACTATAGGTAAAGGTCCTAAGTATGTATCAGCAACATCTAAGTCGTAGCAACAATTAGATGGAGAAAATTCTTGATTAGCAGCTGAATTATAATTTGTAGCTGTTGAATCCATACATCCTCGAACTATGCTTACACATGAACCAGGCCCACTACTAATAGAAGTGTTAACATCAATACCTCTAACTCCTGTTAAAGGCTGAGGGTAATCCCCAAAACCAGCAGGGGCAGTTGTTGTAGTGTAAACAAACCCACTTGGACCAGTTATACTATTTTCTAGTTGATGTACCATCGTACTAGGATTCGGATCTTCTCCACGTAATGGTTCTTGCATAGAAAATTTATCAGCAGCTGTATATTCAGTACCAAGACTACTTCCGCTTACCCAAGGAGCACCATCTATAACGTTATGGAAGTTTTGATTAAACGTATCACCAGTTCCTACATTATTATTCCAATAATTATTATAATTATGAGACGCAGAATCAGTACATCCAAATACTTTAGGGTAGCAAGGAGAAGTTGTATTAGTTTCGCTATGTTGATTTACATTAGCAGATGAATCATAATTAAAGGCAGTAGAATCCGTACAACCAAAAACTTTAGCTACACAAGGATCTGTTGCGTCAGACGCAGATGTTGCATTTATATTAGCCAAATTATTATAATTAAAAGCTGCTAAACCATCAGATCCAATATCATTTATAAGTTGAGCTCCGTTTGGTTCTAAACCATTGTCTGTGCACCCATAAGTTTGCTGACAAGTACCAGACACTACAATAGTTTGTGTATATGTGCAGCCGGCTAAAGTTCCTGATTCATTAGGATATGTAAATGTTATTTTAACAAATGACGCTACACCTTTACTTGAATTTGCAGTATCATATATTCCAAGAGGGAAACTTCTTTTTAAACTTATTGCGCTTATTTCTGCATATTTATTTTCAGATAATGAATCAAATTGAATTCTAATGTCATCTTCTTTTCCTGTAGGGACACTAAATAGCATCCTACGAACTGAAGAGCTTACCCCAGCAGTACTAGTAGCTAAAACATTAGTTCCGTCCGTAACATCGACCTCTACATTACTATCATCAGTAGTTAAAATAAACTCTAAAGTGTAACAAGTAGTCTGCCCAGAATTATCGTTATCTAAATACCCAGTATTCATGTGGTTTAATCCTCCACCAGCTATTAAATCTTCAGCTATTCCAGCTGTATTTAGCATAGCGTACATACCCGTATCTCCTGCTCCTGATCCTGCAGTAACTTTAACTGAAGTTGCAGTAGGAGTTGTTATAACAGAATTACTAGATTCTGCTGTCCAACTACCTGCAGCATAAGCAGTAGAATTTATTAACTCAGATCTATTAGCTTGATCTAATTGCCCCCAAGATACATTGCTATACGTAAATATAGTTGTATTGTAATCCGCCGTTGGACTTCCTGCTGATGTAGGCGGATGAGTTGTTATTGTCATTGAAGTTGCCCCACTTCCTCCTAAAGAAGTTATAGGATCTATATCATATAATGGGTCAAACGCAACATCTACTGTAGCAACTCCTGTACAATTAAGTTGCGAAATTAATGGATAAACAGCTGTGTGTTTTTTAATTTCAAAGTTACTAAATGTTATTATCGCGTTATTACTTATATTTGCCCACTCAAAATAGTATTGATGTGTAGCGTTATATTCAAAATCAATATTAATATTTTGAGTAGCAGCATACGCTATTGTTTCAATTATAGTAGTAGTACTACCATCAGATTTTTTAAGTAGGAATGTTGCATTATCTTCTCCTCCTGTGTACACATTAGTTGCAGATAAATTGTATATATTATTTGTTTCAAGTCCTACAGCATTTATTCCGTATAAATTATTAGGATTACCGTCATTAATTTCAGCTAACGGATAGATAAGTCCCCCTGCATTAACTCCAGCTGAAGGAGCAGTAATTACAAATTGAGTAGCTGTATCTGTAACAGTGTTAGCTCCAAGACTTGAATAATGCACTTTTGTATATCTAGTAGTGCTTAATAAATCACTGCCTTGAGACCCTGTCCCTAAAACATTGTATTTACCAACACCATTAATTTCGTAGTATAAATTAGCACAACAAGTACCATCATCTGTATTTACAGCAGGGTCATTTGCGATACCGTCATCATTAGTATCATTATAATTGTAAGCTTGTACATCTGTACAACCTTCAACTATAGCGTCACAAGAAGTTGTGTGTACTGGATTTAATGTAGTATCTGTTGTTGCCTGCTCATCATAATTAAATGACGCTTCATTTGTACAACCTAACCATACGCATCCAGAATCATTAAAAAGAATTCCAGTATAATCTAGATGATTAGGATCTACTACAGTGCCAACACTTAAATTAGTGTTATCAGAATCTGAGATTAAATAATTTTCTGCGTTTTCATTGTTAATAGTTAAAGCTGGATCTGTACAAATATCTATTGTACAACTTCCATCATCAAACGTTGCAAAAAGATCGTAATTATCTGCATACTGATTCATGCATCCACCTCTTTTACATCCTTGCTCTCCATTAGGTCCAGTTTCTCCAGCTTCAAGGCTGTAAGTAACTAGGTCACTATAGTTTGTTGCCCACGGTAAGCCGGCGTCTGCGTGACCAGGAGGGTATAAACCATCGATCCCACAACCATGTAAATAACATTTAATTGAATCATCAGCAGAATCGCTAGTTACATCAGGACATAAATTTTGAACAATCGAAGTTATCTCGTGTATAATTACTGAATGAGTTGCAAGCAAACCTCGAACTGTGAAATTTACTAATCTATCTGTATGAGAAACTCCTGTTTTAAAGTTTATAGTATATGTACTTAATGTATTCTGATTTGCTGCAACACTTGTTACAGAGCTCTCAGCTTGAACAGGGGTAACTACAAGTCCTGAACTTATGTTAAATGGTATAGATATTCCTGGTAAAGGTATTGTATTAATATTAGCTCCTCCAGGATTAGTTAACGATAATGCGGTATAATCTATTGAGTACGTAGACTCTGCATCAACAAAATTAGGTGCTGATGATCCCATAATAGCGGGAGAAGCAGGAGAAGTTATTTCAAAAAACACATCTGCAGCTTGCGTTACTGTAGCGCTAAACGTTATTATATAAGATGTATTTGGGTGTAATTTAGTACCCCCAATAGCTGAAATCTGCGGACCAGTTGTAATTGTAGTATCTTCTGTAATAGGGATACTTACATTTATTTCATTAGTAGTTATGGTAGCTCCAGTTAGTGCAGTTATTTTAACACCAGTTGCATACCCTTCTGTAGTGTCTGGAGATATAGTGTATTTTCCACTTACTCCTGGAATCCATCCTCCTGGTTGAGCAGAGCCTAACCAAGTTATTGGTTGGGATCCATATGGTAAATCCGCTATAGTCATTTGCCCAGATAACGATTGATTTGGTCCTTTGCAGTTATTGCTATTAGCATTTGCATTGTAATTTGTATACTGACCAGTTAAATCTAAATCACTTCCTACTATTACAGGGTTACTGCTATTCATACATCCAGGATATATACACGTAGAATTATCTGCTGCAGTGTACCCAGTATCGTAATTAATAGCAGTAGGATCCGTACAGCCAGTATATAGACATGTCTTAGTATGTTGCGTTGCCGAAGAATTATAGTTGTCAGCAGCAGTTCCTGGGAATGGACTAGAAATGTTTTGAGAGTTATGTGAATTTAACACAGTGTTTGCAACCCCTGATAAACTTCCTGTAGAAACTTCTGGCCACAATCCGTGGTCCATACAGCCGTTTAAAAAACACGAACCGTCGTCTACGTTTGCAGAAGCATCGTAGTTAGTTGCAGTTGAGTCTGTACATCCAGAGAATTGACATGACCCATCATCAACATTATAATAAGATTGATAATTATCAGCAGAGCTATCTGTACATCCACTAAACTTGCAATAATTAGGCGACGTATCGCTAGTTGAATCTCCTGCATTTAAATCTCCTGTAGTAGCATTAGGATTGTAATTATCAGCTGAAGAATCAGTACATCCTACAAACTGACATTGAAAGTCAGTATAATTAGATGGATCATTAGTAGGAGTTATTTGAGTATTTACATCTGTTCCTGTACCTGCCGAAGTTTCTGAAATGTTCCCCTCATTATAATTATTATAATTTGCAGCAGTCTCATTATTACATCCGTAAACTATATCGATACAAGTATTACCATCGTCATTTGTTGCATTAGGATTGTAATTAAATGCAGTTGCGTCTGTACATCCTGAAACATACTCTGGAGCTCCACTAAGGCTGATAACATGAGTAATAGTTTGATTGTTATCTCCTATACATCTATTTGCTATATCTTCAGCTTCGTTATTTAACTCTCCCCAATTATAACTAAAAGTTACAGACCAGCTATACAAAGATTGAGCTCCTGCATTTAAAAAGTATGGAGCTGTGTTACTGCTATTATCTAAGTAAAAATGAGTATAAAACTCAGAAACTTCAGAGCTGCGTACAGTTAATATAGTAGGGTTAGCAGTCCCTATTGCTGTAGTAGCAATATAATTAAATGTAATTACGTACGGGGTAGTCGAGTCTACTGCTGCATTGTCAGCATCAAAATCTCCGTTAGTACTAAACGAATACATTACATCATTCTCAGTACCTGCTGCGTCTGGAGTAGTATTAAAACTTTCAGTTATACTAGTAATATTAGGAATACCATTACAAAAATAACAGTATGTAGAATCTGATATATTTACATTTATTGGTAAATTGTGAGACGCTGTAGTGTAACCATCGTTATAATTTACATCTACTCCTGCAACTAAAGCATGATTATAATTAACTGCAGACTGAGTCATACATCCTGTAATGCTTGGTATACAAGTTCCATTATCTGTATTTACGTCAGTCAAATAGTTATTAGTAAAAGTCGATCCAACAACAGCAAGAGGATTTCCTACACCTCCAGCAGTTGCCAATGCTCCGTTATTTGAATTAAATGCGTTTTCATTTAAACATCCTGGTATAACTGGATAACATTCTCCATCAAGTCCTGGAGTTATTATACAAGTACTATCACTATCATAATTAAACTGTCCTTCAGTCGTACATCCGTACACAACTTGCGGTATAAAAAAGCATTTCTCTGTTGTTAAACTTAATCCGGTTTGCTCAACTCCATTTGAATCAGTATAAACTAACGTAGGATAAGATTGAGTTATTGTTACACAAAATTCTGCCTCGTTGTTTTCATTTAGCCAATTAGCCCCGGCGATTGCAAAGTCTCCAGAAGGTACTAATTCTGTAATAACTCCAAGACTTGTTGTGTCTACAGGATTATAACTTATAGGAAGAGTAAAGTATGTACCTTCGTCATCAGACTCAAATCCTTCTTCACAAGCCTCCCAACTTTCTATTACTCCAAGTTCTTGCGTTCCTTGCGTTCCGTCTACTGAACTATACGTTTGAGATAAAGTTATATCTATTTGAGCTTGTACAGAATTTGAATAAGGACCGTCATTACTACCAGTAAAAGACACAACGTAATCATGTGAACACCCACTAGGTAGCGGTTCTTCAATCTCAATTGTAGGTCCAACTCCAGGCCCTCCAACAACAAAATACACACATTCACTATTATTTAAATATCCAGCAGTGTTTGCTTGAGCATTAGCATCATAGTTAGCTGCTGCCGGATCCATACAACCAAAGTTGACTATAGATGGAGCGGTCTCAATGTATGCGGCTATATTTAGTGTGTCCGCAGAACACTTGTTTAACAATCTTTTGTTAGGATAAAACGATAAAACAGTGTAGCTAGGAATTTTATAAGAAGAATTGCATCCAGTCATATCTGAATACATATAGCCATCTGGGTATTGAACAGCTTCTGCTGATCCAGGTTCTGGTATAAACGAATAGCGATTAGGGGAAGTTAAAAAATTACTTGTAAACCCTGGCGAAGGAGCTATACCGTTGAATTGGAATTCTGGCATAAATACATCCCCATTAGGATCTTTTATTGTAAATCTCCCTTCTAACCCAGCAATAGTATCTTCTAATATGTACCAAATTTCATCAAAAGTATAAGCTTTTTCGTTAGTCCACACCTCATCATTTGCACAAGATCCTGGAATATCGCATCGTAATGGGTTTAGTTTTAATCTTATACTTTTATCAAACCGTACATTAAATATTTCATTGCGGGTAATTTCTGCTGTATACCCATTTTGCTCTAAATAATCTAATAGAGATTCAACTCCTACAGGGTGCACGTTTTTTAGCGCTCCTGCTTTAGATACATTATTAAGTTTAAAATTATCTATAGTATAGTTAACTTGCGCAGTAGTTGAATTAAAAGTTAATATAGAGTTTGTAGTATTAATTACGTTAACTTTTTCTGCAGTATAAGGGGTTTGTCTATTATGATTGATATTTACGTTACCTACAAGGTCAGCTACTGTCTGAAATACAGTAAAACTATCCTCTAAACAATTTCCGCCATCATTAAATACCCCTAAACTATAATTAGAAGTAACGTCTGTTGGAGTAAGAAGAGTTTCTAAATTTGGTAAAACAGGGAATGCCGCTTGATAAGCAGCAAAATCGCTATTATAAACATTTTCAAATATACCAGGAACTGTAGTTCCGCTAGCATTTACAGTATAACTACATAAGTCATATACAGGAGGAAGATCTAAAGAATAATCACATGGATCTACTAAAGCGTTATTAGGTACTAATTCAATAAAATGAATATAACATACTGCATCTGCCGCAGTTATAACGTTTATTTGTACTTGCGCATCGTTAAAAGTAACTCCTGTTTGAGTAAACGTAGTTGCTGTACCACTTACTACGCTAGTAATGTTTGTACCTGCTGGAGTTATTGTTGATCCGTTACCTAACAGAAAATCTAAACTAAAATCTTTAGATCCGCTTATATGCGTTATTTTAAAACTAACTGTATATGTAGAATTTATATTTACAGGGATGCTTAAATATCTTAACTGGCCTTGCCCTACTACTTTTTCTAAACCTCCCTCAACTACGTTAAAAGGAAGTGGGTTTCCACCAAATAGCCACCCATTATACCCTTGAGCAGTATCGTTAGCCCAAGTTTCGTAAGTATCTTCAGCTAATCCCGTACTGTTATTAAAGTCTCCAGGTAATATACTACCAGTAGTAGTTTGATTAATATTTGCTAATGGATTATAGTTGTTAGCGTTTGAATCTGTACATCCAGATACTTTTAAATTTAAACATTTTGTACTATCAGTAACTGCAGTAGCACTTGAATCATACTCTGTGTAAAGAGGGTCTGTACATGCTAAATGGTAGCACCCGCCTTCTGCAACATAATCTGAAGCTGCTATAGTAGCAGAAGTTAATCCGCTAATAGAAGAAGTTACATTAGTTGCAGTATTTAATATATTATAGTTACTTTCATTAATTGTTAAGCCAGTCTCTGGGTTAGTGGTAGTTGCATCTGTACACCCAATTACTGTACAACTAAACATGCTAGAAAAATCAATCTCTGTAGCTACGCATGGATCTAGTACTTCAACTTGATACACAGTGTACATAACATCTTTAGCTGTTCCAGAACAGGAAGCTGATGAGTTATTTAATATCTCTCCTGCTGCATTTGTGCCAGGTCTATAACCTGTTGGAATATCTGTATTAGTAGATGCAGATTGAAATGTACTTGTATTGTTTGAAGAAGGGATGTAGTATCCAGCGTGGTACGTTATTTTTGCAACATTATCACCAGGTATTAAATTTGAGATAGGGGCACCTGCAGCTGTATTTAAAATTAATCCATCTATTGGATCTTCTACCGTACTTTTTATAACAAAGTAATAATACACAGAAGAGGTTATTGTTCCCGCCCAGTTACCTGCAGCAGCTGCCGCGGATATAGCTTCCGCAGACTCTAAAGTATAAATATCTGTTAAAGTGTTACCACCAGAAGTAGCTGTTGGAGAACCAGCCGGATCAGTTAAACCTGTCGTCTTATAAACAACTTCTCCTCTTGTGCTTGGCTGACTTAAATATAATATAGCATTATTACAACTAATTACTTGTACCTTTACTCTTTCGCCAGTAAATTTTTTATAAGCTGTTCCAGCCCATGTTTCACTACTATACTGAGTTAAATCATCAATACATGCTTTTCCACTAACATTTGATAATTGATGTGTTCCATCAGTAAGAGCTGTAGCATTATAAATATAATTATAATCTACTTGTCCTACGCTTCTATCTAATATTACTGGTGCCACACAAGGCTCAGTTATCGCTATAGGAAAAGTACATAAATCTGAGTTGTTTACTAAGTTTGGTATTGCGTCACCAGCTGGATCATTACCAGAAGATGATATTAACACTGGTGAGGTAGATCCTGCATATACAGGAAAAAATCCATAGCCACCATTTGCTCCTGATTTTGTATTTGTAAAGTTAGAGACAGTTATACCTGTGCTAGTATTTGAGGCTGCAGCAATTGTACATGCCTCATAATCACAGTCTGTAATTCTGTGCATGTTAACGCCCGAAGCAACTTCTGCACTATAATTCGAAGCTGATGGATCTAAACATCCAAAATTCTTAGCAACACAAGGGTTTGAACTATCTGAAGCGCTAGTCTCGTTTACTGTTGCATTTGAATTATAATTCCAAGCCCCAGTATCTGTACAGCCATAAACTGCAGTTTTATATTCACAACTACCATCATCAGTAGTTGCTGAAGGGTCGTAATTTAGTGCAACGGGATCTGTACATCCATTATATAGACAACAGTATCCTTCAGCTCCAGATGCGGCATCGTAACTAGTTCCGCACATTACTGTAGCGTACGCATGAGTGTTAGTTGCATTTGAATCTGTACACCCTACTACTCTGTATTGACAACTACCGTCATTATTATTAGCTGCAGAATTATAATTATCTGCTGTAGGGTCGGTACACCCATCTACACACCCTCCCACAGTAATAGTAGTGTTGCCGTGATACGAAGCATAAGATGTAACTACTACAAAAGCTATTGTAGTAGTAGTATTTGGAGAAAGTGTTACTAAAGGTCCGTTTACTCCAGACACTTCATTATTAAAACTCGATCCATCGTAAGATAAATCCCATAAAATATATTGAAAATGTGGAATAATCTGAGGAGACAAGTCAATCCAGAATTGGTATGTACCGCATGCTGTTTCTTGGTAATTTATTGCAACGAAAGCTACGTCTCTATTTGAGTCATTTGTTATTCTTTGTATCTCTTGCGCAGATAGCTTTGAAAGCTCATCAAATTGGCAAAATTCAGGAGAACCTATCTCTGTGCTACCACTATAATTAAAAGCAAGTTCCTGATCACAGGCATTAGCATAAGTAAAAATTTCTGCCCCTGTGTACCCAACTGCTGTAGTAGCTGTATTAACTTTGTTTTGTGCGTCCCCAGTTGTAATACCAAGTATACCGCTATCTGCAATTAATTCTGATCCTTTTGTAAAAATAGTCCTATCAAGTTTACATTCAGATGGCCATTGTGAAAAAGTATCAGGATAAATTATATTCACACCATATATATCTCTTCCTAATTCAGCTACAACTCTTATACGAACATTACAAATATCAGTACCAAAACACAATGTAGAATTAAGTATTTCTTCGGTTAGAGGTTGACCTTCATTTGAAAGTGCAAACTTATAAGTTGTCCCAAGTACTGGTGCATCATAGCCTACTCTATCTGAGGGTATAACTTGTATTGCACTTGAATTATGATCGAATTTTTTTGCTAGTATTATAGCCATCAGAAAAGATAATTTATTTAGTTATTAACACCCACAATCGCAATCATTATCGCAAAATTGAACAGCTTTTTTGTACTGTGCTTGCGCATCAGTAACTAATACATTATCCTCTTCTCGAGTAATTCGAGCAGCTGTAGCTTCAGAGGATCTAATAAGTAATAATATTTTTTGAGCTTTTTGTAGTAAAGCGGAACACGCTGGACTTGTACAGTCACAACTTAATAATTTATCTGTTAACAAAACTAAACATTTGTCAACAGAACATGTAGATACTACATATCGTTTCATTGTAGTAATTTCTCCCGTAGGAGAAGGCGAAGTTAAAGTAACTTCATAAACACCTCCAGTACTTAATCCACTCCAAGAAAAGGCATCAGCTGATGCGTTAACAGATCCTTGAGTAAATGTTTCCCCAGTTTCAACGTGTTTTAAATCAACTGTATATTTTACGTTTGATAGTAGCCCTTGAAAAGACACAATCATTGCTTTACAATCTCCGCTAGGAGTTGGATTCATTATAACAGCCATATATAAAATTTAAAAAAAGAATATAAGGGAAACCAGTTCCCTTACATCCTTTATGTTAATTAAGATTATCCTAATTCAGCCCAGTCAATTGCACCTAAACCAATAAAGAAAGAAGCTAATTCTTCTTCAGTACCAGTGTGTTCAGTACCATTTTCACCATCTAAATATGAACTTCCACCTTTAGGGAAATACAATTGATAGCTTCTCATGTTATCTACACCTCTAATTTGCCCTTGAGCCTTGTTACCAATTGTAAATGCATAAGAATGATATTCTCCACCAACTACTGCATTAAGAACTTCTTCAGCAGGTAATGCTGTGTAACGATCGTAGTTACTTACATCTCTACCAAGTTGCTCTTTTTCTTTCTTTACAACTTCGTCGTAAGTACCGTGACCAAAAGCAAAAGCTGTTCCGGCTACTGTTTCCATTGCAGCAGTTGACCCTTGAGCGTCAAATGCTACTGATGCTCTAGCTCCTGCTGCTAACGTAATGTTAACTTGAGAAGCATCAGATCCATCTACAGCAGCTGATGCTACTTTAGGGCATCCGCCTACAAGTATTTGAGCGTTAATTGCTGCTGCTAAATTTGTTGCAGCTGTATCTACAGTTGCTCCCATTAAGAATTGGAACCCAGAAGTATCAAATCTTTCAAACCCGGTATCACTAAAAATAAGTTTAAAAGAGCATTCGTCAGTTGCTGCAGCTGCTGCTGCACTAAAGTTATGCTTTATAACTTGATCTACCGCGGCTACATAAGCTCTTGGGTAAAAATTATTTGATTTTACTACCTCTGATGGAAGTAACCACTCAGATTCATTTAAAAGAGCTAAGCTTACTGAAGCTGCTTCTTTTAAAATACCAAATTTAATTTCAGTATCTGCTGCTTTTATTGTTGCTAATACACTGTTTTGAACCAATGCTGGCTCTCCATTTGCGTCTTTATAAAGCATAACTAATGCGCCTGCGGCTGCACTTGTAAATGGTCCTGCGACGTCTTTTCCTACTATTACATGTCTCATATGTGACAAAAATTTAAATTAATATAATATAAAATGTTTTATTCGTTTTTACTTAACTCAGCTTGTTGAGTCTTATACCTTGGATCCGAAATACCTTCCAAAATACTGCTAATAGTCATGTCAACTACCTCTTGGTGAGTATGATCAGCTAAATCGCAATTGCTGCTCGAAGATAGCGAAACTTTAGCTGGGTTTTTAATGTACGTTAATTTTAGACTTTTTATTATAAATATATCATTAGTGTACACTTGTATGATATTGTCTTGAAAAATAAACAAAGGTTTAGATTTTTTTGTAGTATTAAAGGGATCTCCTAATGCAGAATGAATATCATCTTGCTGCGTAAACTTAAGAGAACACAGTAGTTTTTTAGAATTTTTAATAGGATCTTTACCTTTTTGCTGGCTTAAAGTCAGCGGAGTACAAGATCGTTCATAAGTTACTGCAGCTAAAGTTTTAATTAAATATCTGTAATCTTCAGGTAAGTCTGTAGATTGATATACAAACGTATTATTAGGAGATACATCATGAAAATTAAACAATAACTCTTGCTCTACTACTAACGTCCTAAGATCGTCAATACGTTTTTGAGATTCTTCAAACCCTTTTTGGTAAATATTATTTTTACCATACTTTAAATTAATAAACTTTTCTATAGATTTATTTAACTCTAAATCAATTTCTTCAGATAAAAGCGTGTCAGCTTGGAATGAATTAATCTTATCCACTCCTTGCTGAACCGCCAAATGCATTTCATTAATATCCATTAGTATATTATTACATTACATTAAACTGCTACTTCTTTAAGCTTTGCTCGTAAAGTAGTTAATTTTCCTGAGTTCTTTTTGTTTTTCAAATAGATTACAGTATCATCAATAGTATCTCCTAGTATTTCATCAATAAAAATAACTTGGTTTCCTATTTTTCTTAGCACGCCAGCTTCAATCATTTCATCTATCTCAGCTTTTGATTCTAAATGCTTGTCTTGTGCAACCTTTAAAAATTGCTTAGGATTAGCTGTTTTTAGATCGTACAACGCATTTTCTACTTGCTCATGAGACAATGTATCAGGATTGATATGTTCTCCCAGCAAACGTAAGATTCTCTTCATATTCTTTAAATCAGAAGACACTTTGATATATTCTTTATCTGCATCTTTCTTAAATTGAATTTCATTGAATCTTTTTAATTCATCTCTTGAAGTATCTTGTATATAGAATCTTCCACCTATTTCGTTCATCTTTGCTTCAGTAGTTCCTACATGAGGATGCTTAATTGCAAAGTTGTACTTGATGTAATCCATAATACTTATAGGTTCTCCATTTTCATGGGATCCTACTTCTAATTCAACTCCTGTAAATCCTACAGGAACTGTTAAGTTAGCCCAAAATTCTTTTGTATGTTTTGGCCAATCAACATGGTCTGGCGAAACATCTAAAATTCCATTTAGATATTTTTTTTCATCAGAGGGTGAAAACCCTTTAAGTGGCTGTCTGTTTACAAAAACACTACTTAGTTTAGTTACAGCTTCAGCTAACACTTCTTTTGGTAAGTGATTATTAATCTCCTTACGCCTTAAAAATACTTTTTTACTCATAATTATAGTTCTTTTTTAGTTAGGTGAGGTATAAAGAATAATTCCCCCTATTTAAAAGTTAAAAGAAGTGGGGGATTACTCCCCCACAACTTAACCAAAAAACCAATATATAGACACGCGATTAACGCCTTGTTATGATGCTACACATGTGATGTCAAGTGAAGTATCAAATCTCTTTAATACAATACCTGCTGTTTTCAACATATGTACCGATGCACCATCCACGTCAGAAGCTCTAGCAGAACCAGAGTCAAATCCACGAGGTACAACAGAACCAGCTACACACCATCTCATCATCTCACGACCTTTCTTAGAGATCATTTGTACGTTTGCTTGTCCGTCATAATTAGACTGATCAACAAATACCATACGGTAAGATTCAAGAGAATACCCTGTAACAGGATGCTTTGCACGAGTTTGTGCGATAGGACCATGATCAAACATTGGTAATTTAACTACATTTACTGTATGACCATCAATGTGCTCATAAGAAGTAAAGTAACCAGACATACCTAAGTTACGACCAGAACCTGTAATGAAACGATTTTCACCACCTGTTTTCCACGAATTATTTGTTGCACCAAAGTGACCTTTAAGAGCTTCATCGAATTCACGAGCTCCACCAGTACCGGTGTACAAAGTAATTTGCTTATTATTAGTGTCAGACATTCCGTAGAATAAGTCACCAATAATGTTTTTAATCTTCGCCTCAGTTAGAGTCGAATATGTATCACGATTTACGATCTGCTCTAAAAGTCCAGGTCCAATAACAACCGGTTGGCCGTTTTCGTCTTTCATTTGAGTTGATCCTTTTGCGTCATACGTTTTTTGTCCGTACCAGTAATACATTTCACACTCTTCTTTGAAGTTAAGCATGTGTGTGTATTCCTCGTAATCCATCCAAAGTTTTGTAGATCCGCCACCTTTTTTAGGAAGAGTAAATTCAGCTACAAAGTCTTTAGCATTACCAGACATGTGATATGATTTACGAATTGTACCAATCTTGTTGCGAACTCTACCTGGAGTCTCCCAGTTAGATGCGTTCCCACGAGAGAAGTCAACTCCTACTGGAGCGTACATTTGAGCCCAAAGAGCTCCAACTACATTTCCTTTAGTAAGTTTAGCTGCCACATCAGGGTTAACTAATTTACATAAGTATTTGTACCCGTTACCTACCTGCTCTGGTTCCGCCATGATTCGTACTTGCTCACCTGCTTCGTTTACTAAAACGTAAGGGAAAACAAACCACTTATCTGGGAATGTTAAGTAAAAAGTTCCGCCACCTAATCCTAGGTTGCTTCCTGCGTTTACTGATGCGATTGGTCTAGTCTTTAAAGAATGTGTCTTAACACGATATTCGTATTCCAACCTATCAATAGACTTTACGTTACCAACACCTTCAGTTAAAAAGGACAGAGGAAAACGTTTATCTTCTTTACCCGATAAATGGGTAATGATTGGAGACAATTCAGTAGGCTTAGACAACATCGCATTAGCAAGACTGTTCATATCAGTCATTTGAGAATCGTTATAAAAATTCTTCTGTACGCTAATGTTAGTTCCGTTTATTGCCATTGTTCAATAATTTATATGCAAAGTTAAATATTGCCGTTGTTAAATGTCGAGATCTAATGAATCTACATCAAATTTACCTTTTCGTCTTTGGGCTTTTCTAGCGCTCTTAAGTGACTCATCTCTATTAGAAATTTTATCTCTTAATGATTTGACACTTTTTGTATTAGCTTTCTTATTGACAATGTCACTAAGATTAAAACCTTTATACATTAAGTAATCAATTGCTAGCTTCACTTCCATGTCGGCTTCAGTGTGATCTAGATCTCGTTGTGTAGTACCTTCATTATTCACAGGTGTCGAAATATAGTTAAAAAACTTTGATTTCTCCCTCTCTGGAATTGTTATCCCTGCAAACTCTTGAGACTCTTTAATAGTATTAGCAACTCCATTCCAAAAGTCTTGTTGTTGCTCTTCCTTTTTTACTGTCTCTTCACGTTGCGCTTCAAACATGGACTCACGTTGCTGCGATTGATACTTGCTTAAAGCATCTTTGGCCGCAGCAGCCTTTTTAAATAATTTACCAGAATCTTCATAATCTTCTAGTAACTCATTTGTAAACTCTTTATCATGACCTTTAAGCTCTAAATAGTTACTTAAAATAACTTTTTGAGAAGCTGTGTCATTTTCATTTAGTTCAAACTCTCCGTAATCCGCTCGCGGATCGTGGGCAGCCATAAACTTATTTGATTCTCCTCCTTGTAAAACATACTCTAAATGCTGTTTTACTAATGGAAAGTTATTTAAAACTTCATCAATTCTATCATCTGCCATTTGCGATGATATATCTTTAGTCATTTGAAGAAGTCCTTCAGGAGTGTCGTCGTATTCATCAGACGGTTCATACCCTAATTTTTCTAAAATCTCAGACACTACAGTTGGTTCCCCATCTTGTTCTGGATCCTCGTCTTCTTCTTCTTCTTCTTCTTGATCTTCTTCAGGCCTGTCTTCTACCTCGTCTTGATCTTCGTTGACCTCTTCTTCTTCTTGAGGTTCTTCTTCTATTACCTCTTCTTCTTGAGGCTCGTCATCGGGTAAATCAATTCCATCTGTAATTGAATCTACTGTTTCTGCAGAAACAACATCGTCTATAGTGATGTCGTCTAATGCAATTTCATCGTGATCTTCATTCATATTGGTTGGTTTTTCTGTTAACAAAAATAAATAATATACTTAATACTTTTACATATTAGTTAGTTTTCTTAGGTGTTATTATTATATAGCACTTTACTACTTCTTTTTCTTTCTAAGCCCACCTTTTTCCTGGACTCTAATCATAGTATTTTTAGGTTTAGTATTACCATAATTTCTACCCACAGCTCTCATTCCTGCTTGAAAGCTTTTAGCCCCAAGAATATCTGTCCATTTTTCTGTAAATGTTCTATCTGCAGCTTCTTGGCTATCGTTAAAATCATATTCGTCACTAACAAATCTTTGTGATGCTACTACATTACCTTCGTCATCATAATACTCTGGAGTTTCTATAATATTTGCACGTCCAATTGTAGTTTTTAAATTATACGCAGGACTTGTAAGTGATTTTTTTGCAACATCAAAAAACTCAGATGTGTTTCCCATATCAGAATATCCAAACTCATCATATGCTTTCATATTTGAGTTATCTTTATAACCTAATTGAGATTTATTTTCTTTTAAAGCTTCGTCTACTGTTTGTGTTAATTTAGCCCTTTGTCTTAAAGTTAAATTTTCTTCATCTAAATCACCAAGCATATTATACGCCCAGCTGGGAAGTACTGTACTTTTCAAGAATTCTTTAACATTAGTTGGGATTATATCCGTAGGAGATGGCATTTGCGCTCTTAACGTGTCAAAACTTTGTGTTTTATTATAAGCAGCTAAAGCAGCTTTAGTTTGAGGTCCAAAAGATCCTATCCCTTTTGTAATAGCTTTACCTTCTCCCGCTCCTAAGTCATACCCTTTTTTAATTAAAAAGTTTTGAAGCTGTTTAATGTTAGTACCTTTCTTTAGTTTTTTCTTAGGCCCTCCTTCCTCGTACTTTAAACCACCATCTCTATATTCACCAGGTTGAATCATACTACCAGATTTAGATCCTATAGTTTGATTTAATCCTACACCAGAAGTGGAGGGTGTTACCATCTCACCTTTGTTGTCGTATATAGTTGTAGAAAAAGAAGGAGATGCTGGAGGCGCGGAAGGTGCAGGAGAAGCTACCGAAGATTGTTCAGAGGGTGCCGCTGTTTCAGGAGATTGTTCCTGAGCACTTATCTCTTGAATAGCTTCATATACAGGCTTACCTAATTCTCCCGCCATAGATTGGCGTATTAAATCTAATTTACTTGATGTATCCATTATTCTTTCTTAGCTTCTTTTTTCTTAGCTGCTCTAAGCTTTTTATCTTCATTCTTGGAGTCTTCCGATATTTTAACTTGGTCATTACTTTCTTTTGCTTTGTTTGCTCTGTTTTTTTCAGAAGCATCCTGCTCTTTAATCCCAAGTTCTTTTTCTTTTATATCAAGATCTCTATCTTTAGCTAAAGCGTCATTTTCGTTTTTACCAGAAGTTAATCCTGCATGAATTTCTGCAACTTCAATCTGAGTGTCTCGATCTTTTTGCTTATTCATATTTTCATTCTCTAGCTTAGCTTCCTCCATTTGCATTTGCATTTGCGCCTGCTCTTGTTCTGCTTTTTGTTGCTGTTGCGCTAACTCTTCTTGCTGCGCTTCAGCTGCTTTTAGTTTAGACTTAATTTGAGTAAAGTTCTTACTATCTAGCATCTCAAGTACAGCTGACGCTGGTAAACCATTTTGAATCATAGCTTGACTCATCTGTTTAGCTATATCTAATTTTTCTGTTTCTTCTCCAGAATCAGTTACCCATATTCCATATTCAGACTCCATGTGATTCATAGTTTCTAAATCAAGAAATTCTGTAGTGCCGTCAGGCATAATAAAAGATGCTTTTTTACCTTTAAGCCAAGCTTCTTTAGAATAATCTAGTAACGCCTGCAAGTCTCTTTGTTCCATTCTGCTAAATTTACGGAATAGATCTTCAGTAATATGGGAAGATTGTATAATAGCTTGCTGAGATGTTGACTTTCCTTCGTAGCTTCCTACTTGGCCTTGTCTTTGTCTATTTACCCCAGACAACTTTTCCCAATCTTGCATTATAGTTTCTAATAAAGCTATGTATTGCTCAATAGTTTTAATAGACATATCAAGGACTGATTGATGTTGAGGAGATAATTGTACCCCTTCTTTATTGTAATCAACCCACGCAATACCAGTACCTTCAACATAATACATAAATTTATCCATGTCCCATTTTTTTGGAATCATGTTAATATCAAATTGAGCAATAATATCTTTTGAACGAGCGATAGCGAGTTCAAGTCGATATTTATATACGTTATAAGTTAATTGATAGGGTATTCCTAATTTAACTAAAGATATGTTATCAGAATTTGTGTCTGAGTAGCGTCTACCATTAATTGGTAACTTACATATAGACGGATTATCTAATGATTGCCTTTGATTAGAAATAGGATTAATGTCTACGAATATTCTTCCGTCAATTTTAGTTCCTTTCCAGACTTCATTTACCCATAACCACTCTATCTTACCTCCTTGTTCTTTAAGTTCCACAGGCATTCTAAAACCGTCTTCTACCTCTATCTCTTCTTCTTCTCCGGTATCGGGATCAACAAAAGTTAAAAATCCTATACGTTTTCTAGATTTCCAATACACATTGATAACTTCAATTAGTCTATTGTTAAATTGATTAGCGTTAGGCCCAGTGGCTCCCACAGATAGCCAAGGTATATGAGAGTTACCCATACCGTGCGGCTCTTCTAAGCTAACTATCTCTTCATCTGATAAAAACTCATGGTAATGATCAATAATAGTTGATGCATGCACAAACTTACGCACTAAAGCCCAGTCCCCATCTTCTACAAACTCTAAATCTGGATCTAGATCGTAATCTACGTCTATAGGATTTAAAACGTCATAAAAAGGATCACCTGCGCGTACACCTCTGTGAGTATACACTTCCCCAGATACTAAGTAATGAAACCAAGCTTTATCTAATTTATCTTTTACTTCTTCTCGAGCCATTATATAATTTAAGGCGTTCTGCCCCATAATAGCTCTATTGTCTACGTATGTATTGTTAAAAAGCTCTTCTATTTGCTCAGGAAGTTCTACTTCAGCTGGATCCATTCCAGTATCTATTCCAGCTTCACCGGCCTTGTTAGCAAAGTGCTGCTGAAGATTTCTATAGATAGCCTCATTCTTAGCTTCTTCTTTTCGTGTAACTGCGTTAGCATTAAGAACGCTTACACTAAAGTTTAGAGGTCTTTTAGCTTTCTCCCCTAAAAGTAAATCTATTATAGGCTTTATTATAGGGAAATTACGAAGTGTAGACGGAAAGTTTTTTCTTGTCTTACCGTAAGGCTTTAGCAATTGATTGTAATCACTTTCATCAATATACCCATTATACATGTCGTAAAATTTACGCAACTCGTCACGTCTTTTTGAAAAAGAAGAAGTATTTGCAGAAAGATTTATATATCCGTCAACACACTCTTCTCTCCACTTCTTATTTTTTTGCTTAATAGGAAGTTTTTGTCTTGGTAAATTATCGTAGCTCATAATCGAACAAATTTAAGAAATTTTAAGGCGCTATTTAAAAATATATAAAATTTCTTTTTATATTTATAAATATGCCATTAATGATAGTTAGAATCAAACCAAGAATCAGAAGATCTATCTTCCAATATGTCTTTAACCTCTGTGTTATAAAGCTCTCGCGTATGATACATGCCAATCATAAAAGCCATAACTCTATCAAAGTTACCTTTATGGTTGAACTTAATTAGCTCTTGCAAAAACGCAAGATCATATATTTTATGTAAATTTAAAGTTTTTTTACCGTCTACATCTGTAGATCTAGGAGTAATTAGCCAATCTCGAATATACAACTCTCCTTGACGTTTTCTTTGCTCAGTCATGTGCATACCATACTGACGTTTAACCGTTTTACTTCTAAGTTCTTTTTTGTCTAACATTTCAAACTCTTCTTGGAGTTTGTGCAACTTTCTGTACCTTTTAGCGTACGGTATTATCTCTCCACGATCATTTTCAAAACCAATTTTACACCCATAGTAATCTGCAAGCATAAATAAATTTCTATTGTAGTCGTCTGTTGTATTAGGACGCCCAACATAACTAGCAACAATCATATCGTCCGGGCTAGACACATTATTAGGCCGTTTAATTACATAAGCCGCACCTAATGAAGTACTATCTGCTGACTGGTTTTGTCCATATGGATCATGGCAAATAACGTACAGATTTGCAGGAACTTGTTGCTTTTCATTCTTGTAAGGGGACTCATATATTACAACACCGCCTGTATTATCATCTTCTCGTCTATGCGGGTAGCGTGTAATTTGTTTTAAGTCTCCGTCCATTTTAAATTTTACAAATCCTTTTTTGTCGTGATATAAATTTCCTATTGTGCCTAAAGTTTGTAACCCTCTAGATTTTACATAGTTATACTGCTCTTGTAAAGTTGCTACGTCAAATAAGTTAGCTGTAACTTGTAGAGTAGCTTCTTGTGGCGCAAAAGGGTGCTCAGCAATGTACTGATCTAAAGATTTAGCATCTGCTGCTCCTTTCTTTTTATTACGCATAGTTGTTTCGTGCTCAACTGCTTTGTCTCGCAAAGAGTTCCCATCTACATCTATAAAACCGTCTAAGTTTTTATATATAGGTACAAAGTATCCACACTTAGTTCCCATAGACCCTTCATCCCAAATATTTTCGTAATCCATACAGTCATACGCAGCTGGGTTATAAAAAATCTCTTCCATAGCTTCAAAGTCTGCGCCTTCTGTACCGCCTGTACCAAATGCAATCATAAGCCCTAAAGTTTTAGCACCTTGACGCATAGTAGGCATAGTTACCTCCCAAGCTTTAAGGAGGCCAGGGAAAGATCCTGCTTCTTCAAAGAATACAAGTTCTCCCGCCTTTCCCCTCACTTTATCTGGGTTATCTTTTAAAGATACACCCATAATCTGGGACTTCATGCCCATCTCAATCTCAATACCATTAATTTTTTTCTTGTACCCAGACATCTTACTCATTTCTCTATCTCTTAAACGAGGTTGAGCCCATGCAGTATTGTCATCGATAAACGATAAGAATTCCCACGCTTTAGATAAGAGTCCATCTCCAATAAGGTATTCTTTTTGGCCTGCAAATACAAAGTTCTTTGAGTTCTTAACAAAGAAGTAATTTCTAGCAAGCATAGAGCCTGCTTTATACGAGTACCCTTTACGACGAGCTTTAAGTACTACCATGTGACGGTTTGTAGCTCGTGCTTTATCTATTTGCGTGAAGTAATCGTGATCTCCATCATAGAATGAAGGGAATGTTCTTTCACGTTTAGATTGAACAGAGCCATCTGGCATAACTTCGTCTACTGCTCGATCAATTGGGCAATAGTTTAAATAGAAGTAATGAAAACCTGTGATGTAAAGGGCATCTTCGGTGCCCTCATCAGCAGTATAGCCATACAAGCACCTAGTTTTTTCAGTATCCCAGTAATCATAATACTCTCGAGTGCCTGGCAAAGCATTTGTATAATAGGCATATGTTTCAAAGTGAACTGCCGCAGGACGGATCCGATTAATATTTTTAAACTTAGAACCTGCCACCTACTGTACCATTTGCTTTTTTAATTATAGTGCCAAAGCCTTCAAATTTTTCTTTTACAGATTTCATGTATTTATCGCAGCACACAGCCTCTTTACAAACTACATTCCCGTCTTTTACGACAATTGTTTGCATTGAAACATCTATTGTTTTATCGCATTCTGTACATTGATATTTAGCCATTATATTTTTTTTTTATTTTTAGTAAAACTTGGCATTTTTCATACTCTTCTAAAGATTCAAAGTGCTCTATAACTAAATCCAATGTTTCAGGATCTGTCCCTGTTTCTTTTTCCGGATCAAATGGTAGCACGTAAGTATGCACACCTCCTATACTTAAATCTGCTACTAAAGTGTCTAGTGTTACTTTGCCTGTAATAAAATTATAAGCATTATCCATGGCTGTATTAAACTCTTCTATTTCTTCTTCTAAATTCATATTACATACTGTATTTATTAACTTCTACTCCACCTCTATTAGGATTATTAGTCTGCTCTTCTTTTTTAACTATCTCTTCTAACCTAGATAAACCATCAACAACTCTTCCCATTTTTTCTAAGTTTCCAATTAGATCTTTTGCAGTATAAATAGGCTTGCCTCGGTCATCTAACTCTGTCAAGTCTATTGTTCTAAAGTATTTTTCTAGTTTAGTTATAGACTCTGTTGCGGCTTTTAATAGTTTAACAGCTGACGTTTCAATTAGTTCTGCATACTTTTTGCAAGCAGCTAGCACTCTATTTGAAGGTTTCCATTTAGTGTCTTCTCCAAATATACTGTTTTTTACTTCAATTTCTCGTTGGCTCCATTCATAAACTGAAAAAGGGGATCTATGATCTACCATAAAGTATACAAAAGAAAGATCTTCTACGTTTAATTTTTGAAACTCTTTTATTTGTAACGCATATACACTAGGTGTAGCTATGTTATCTTTAATATGTATTAAATCATCTTTTAGTTTCATCCTTCAATTTAGTTATGTGCTTAATTCTTTCTTTTTTAGCAGAAAATTTACCAAAGTACGGCAGCCTAGCAGTAGTAAAGTCTCCTTGCTGCATAACTTGTTTTACAAACTTAAACTGAAAGGTAACTATTTCTTCTATCTTACTAATAGGCAGATTATATTTAGTAGCTAAAGCGTAGATTAATTCTTGTTTATTTTTTATCACCTGAAGGAGGCTTAGGTAAATTAGATATATCTTGCGCTTTCCATTTATTGTCTGGGCATGTTGTAGTTTTCCACTTAGCTTTATGCTCTACTAAACAACCGCATTTTCCACAACGCATCATATTTCTTAGCAGGTGTGGGCATGCATCACAAGTTAACAACCTTTCTTTGTAATCTTTCTCTGAACAATTAGGTGCCCCTGCTTTTACGTAATTAGATAAATCTGACGTAAAAGATTTCATCATTTTAAAAATGTTAGGTGGCTTTGCTGGAGCGACTGCAGGCGCTTTACTCCCTACAACTTCTGCTTCAGGAATATCTTTATTGACTTGTTTTGCTGCTGCTGCTTTTTGTTGTTTATTTCGTATAGCATTAATTGCTGCAGTCTTTTTAGGTTTTCCAGGTTGGAATTTTTGGCCTAGTATTTCTTTTTTCTTTTTACTCATAATACTTTTCAATTTGTAATTCAACAACTTTTCCTACTGAGTCTTGCACTACTACAATTGTATAGTGGTATGACTCGTGTGTCGTGTAAATATAGTGATCATCGCCAATTACGTTCATTTAGTTATAAATATTTCTACACTTGCTGTAGTTGGGTCTAGAAGTTTATTAAACGCATAGTCTTTACCTTTCTTAATAATAACCCCTTTCTTTTTAAATCGCTTTACGTAGTTATTTAAAGTATTGTAATCTACAATATTTAATTTATTTGCTACAAGCTTTTTAATTGCTACATGACACACATTAGACACTTCTAAAACAGCTTCTTTATTAGCATCTATAAACTCGGCTAGAATTCGTAGCTCTTTAGGAGTTAGATTAAAAAGACCGTTCCACAATCTTACATACTTATAAGTTGTGTCTATCTTGACAGTTATTCTTTTTTTATTGCTCATAATCTTCGTCCATTTCTACTTCGATGCTAACTACAAAACCAGTAGGAGACATACTTAATGATGTGTCCCAACTTTTAACTAAGCCTACTGCATCAAGATCTGTTATTTTTTCTTCAAATTTAAGTACAGTGATTAACCACTCGTAAACAGTATCTACCTCTACGCTGCTGGTTATCATTCTTTTCCTACTATTTGGTGCTCACTTATTAGCAAACAATCTTGACCATCAATAGGCATTTGGATTGCTTCGCTGCGAGGATCTATAACTGCAGTGTCTCCTACTTTTACAAAAAAGCATTGAGGTCCTACAGCCAATACTTTAAGCACATTGCTTTTAGCACGAGATCTAATTGTAGTCTTATCTAGTATTATCCCTGACTCAGTTTCTGTTGAAGTTGGATCGGGTAGAACTACCCAATTACTGTTTGGTGTAAATTTCATCGTATATATTTTTAGTTTCCACAAATATATAAAAGTTTCTGCTACAATACAAAGGTTTTTTAAAAAGGATCCAAAAAGACAGAGTTATCCCCCTTGGATTTTGGATTTCAAGTGTGATTTCAGCTGTTAGCAGTGCTCCCATTGGGGACCCAAGGATAATAATACTGGTGTTAATTCACCGCACTTACCTGTGTGCAATTTATCCTAACTAAAGCCTATACGTTACTCTTTCGAAGCTGTTGGAGAAAACTCTATTCCTTATTTAGGAACTACAATCCAACGTCTGACCCCTTTTTTGGCTACCCAGGGGTGATACTTATAAAGTGCTTCTGTGCAAATATAATCAATTAATATTAACTTCCGCAGTTTTCACAATTTTCTTGATCTTCTATAGAACAAGCTGGTTGATCCTTCTCCGTTAAATCTTTCATGTAGTCTTCGAAAGCATTATTATCTCTCTTTATACATTTACATTCTTCATTTTTTCCACACTTACATGCCATAATTTTTTTATTTAGGGGTTAAAAAAGACCCCGTTGATAGCGAGGTCTTAGTGTTTTTCCGTACCTGTTCGAATGTAGTGCAATGGTGAAACACAGTGTGAAGACACCTGCCCAGCCAACCGTTACTATAAAACTCATAGGATAGCGAAATTCCTTGTCCCTACAAAGATAAATATCCTGGTAAGACTAAAAAATTTTTGGGGGGGAAATTTTAAAAATTTGTTTTAGGTGTGAGTGCAACAACCAACTCAAACGACGACCCCCATTGTTCTCTGGCGATGAGGTACCCCCCTCGAGTATTAACGAAGTTAAATATTAAATTTCCTATGGAAGATTTAGTCTATGTAATGCAGGTCCAAGAGCCTGCACCAAACAAATCTGATGTGCTAATGCAATCAGTTCAGTTCCTTCGCTTAGGCGATAGGAAAGTATATAGCTCAAGAGTGTTTGAGCTAAATCTTTATAAGAAAGGCCAAGTAGTTGGCTTATCTCAAAAGACTATCAAGGATAAAGAGTACGATGTACTTCATCCTATGGTTTCCAAGACAGAGTCTCGGAAAGCAGACAAAGCCATTCAGGCTGCGTCTACTGAAGAAAACTAGCATAGCTAGTTTTTTTTAATTAAAGTTTATGTGTGTGAGTGGTCACCAACCCTCTCGCACACCATATTGACATAAATCCCAATGTATACAATCTTGTTACATTGGATAGTATAACATTAACCTAACCAGGACTATATGCTCTTGGTTGCAAACAGAAGCACCTCGTAAATATAAAAAACCATCCTACGGACAAGGGTTGAGGTGTGGAGTTTGCGTAACATTTGGCCCTAGCTATGGGAAAAGTAAGATACCTAAACGATGAGATAGCAACTTCTATAAAAGGTGGACAAAATCTTACAGATATTGGAGAACACATGAAGGGGGATAAATGACTTGTTCATTAAACCTGGTGGAACTAGTTCTTGATACGTCGGTCCAGACCCTTATCAACACCTAAGCATGTGTATAAACTGCTTATTTATAAGTGATGCGTCAACCCAAATGACTCTCGGATGAAAGAGTATTTAACCTAACGATCGGTTAGATGGTTTGTGAAATAACTGTAAAACGCATCACATTAACAAAAAGCTCTGGCAAAAGCTTCAAGAGGTAGCAAGCTAATCGCTTGTTACTCTCATTGCTTTAAATTAATTCTAACTTAATCATTAACAAAATGAAAAGACTAAACTACATTGTTCTTGGATTGTTAACTGTCTCTCTTATAGTATTGACAGACAAACTGCACTTAGCAGAAATGAGTGACAAGTTAATATGTACTCTACTATGGAGTATATATGCTGTTATAACTTATGCTAGTTATTTACTACAAACACGTGAGTGGGATTTCAAACCTCAACTTACATTTGGTTGGATTGTAGGAGTTGCAATAGCAATAGAAAAAACAAAAGGATATTCATTCTCCTATCAAATAGTATTACCTTTTATGGTAATTGAATTAGCATGGTATAAACAACAAGAAAACTAATCATGGCACATCCAAAATATAAAAAAGCAATTAGACAAGAAAATGCACAAGAACGTGCTAAACTACGTACTGACTTTCTAAATGAACATGGCCTTAAAGGCTATGTTCAAATTAGACAAGCAATACAAAGTAAGCATCCTAATGGTGCTGTAAAAGAGAAAGCTAAATTAGATAAACTAATTAGTAGACTTAAGCATCATGCTAAATGATAGCAACTATAAACTGTTCAGAGTGTGGCCACAATAAAGGCCATACTCTTGAACACGTTGGTCATGATACACTTGCAGAATGCAGTAATTGTGACCACGTTAACGACGTAATAACTGAATATCCAATAACTAAACAAACATTAACAGACTTTTATAACAAAAAATCATGAAAAACAAGGAAATTTACAACATCGTAGAAGAAATCTCTAAAAGCCAAGAATTTACACAAAAAAGCTTCGAGTCTGATGATCCAGCAAAAATTATCAATGTATTAAGACAACATGTAAGTACATTAATAAGTGTAATTTCTCGACAAAGTCAAGAACATAAAGAACTACGAGAAGTAACTAATATGCTTCAAAAGATAGAGAAAGCTAAATCAAGGTTTGTAGAAAGAGCAATAGACTCTACTACAAAAGAAGACTATCATGATGTTATGCCTTATGGTGTAAAAGATAGAGACATAGTTAAAATACAATCTATCCATGTTAAAAAAGTAGGTAAAATAGATATAGAAGACTAATGTTCTTTGAAGATGCACAATTTGCTTGGGATTTATATAGTATAAATCCTGAGCTAACGTGTACTTGTGATGAGTTTCATACTTGTCAACAATGTCACGAAGAAGAAAACCAAACAGACACTAAAGACACAAAATCATGAATAACGGACTTAACACAATAACATATCTAATAAACCAATTAGTAGACGTAAGAGTAGCTTGCCAATTTTGGATAGATAAAGATGAGAAAACTCAAGATCATATCAATGAACTTGAAGCAAAACTAAAAACAAGTGAAACTGAAAGTTTACAAAAAGATGCGCTTATTTATGACCTTCAAAAAACAGATGGTCATGCAACTGCTCAAATTTATCAAAAAGAACTTGTTAAAGCTGAAAAGCGTATAAAAGAGCTTGAACAAAGTGTTGAACAGCTTGAAATAGAATTACAGTAAAAACGTAGAAAGGTCGTGATATTCGACGTATTCCTAAGCATGAAGACAAAAGGCTTATTTATATAATACCTATGTTGGGCTATCTCATGGCTATGAAGAGATGCGGAGACCAATGTAACACCAACCTGTTAGGTGATAGGTATTTTAATGCGCAATAGAGCAGTCAGGTCAGCTCACCAAGAATATCATAACCTTGGATGTCGTAGGTTCGAATCCTACTTGCGCAACTAAAAAGGTTGCTAGTATACCTTCGAAACTAGCATAAACATTTAAATACATGTAAACAACATGGCTAATCAATTAAATTCAGGAACAAAAGATTCCTTAGAAAAAGGTCAAACGTTATTAGTTAACGCTAGACAAATTGCAAACGGTAAAATCCAATTAGCATTTGCAGAAGTTCTTAAGTCAGATAAAGTACAAAATGTACTATCTATGCTCAACAAATCAGATGAACGATTTAGTTCAAAAGCTCGTATGTCTTGGCAATCCGCTGAGCCAACAGATGCTCAAGAATTACTTGGTATCAACTTTGGTGCAGATGCTCCTTGGTATGACTCTGAGCGTGGTAAAATGCTTGACTTAGATGTTCTTAACCCTACTATGTATGACAAACGTTGTCGAATTGTTGTATCAGAAACCTTAAAAGGTACTGAGTGGCAATTAGAAAACTTAGAAAAGTCTGCTAAACGTAAAGGTAAAGACGGAGAATACATCACTCATGATGGTAACTATATATTTGCTAACACAGATGTAATACTTACTAATGAGTCAACTGATGATCTCCATGTATATCTACAACCTGATTCAGCTAACTTAGCTATTACATCAGGTAAATCTGCTGTGTTTACAGAAGAAAATATGGATATGCTTTAGTATTAATTATGTTAAGACAGTGTAAGGTTTTATTTAACGCCTTGACGCCAACACTGTCTTAACTTAATTTTTCTTATTATGGGATATATGAAATGGATTTATGTTATGGTTGCAAATAACAGCTATCACATATTTAAAATGATGTATCAACAAGCAGTTGATAAAAATATATCAGCATTTATGTTCGAAGGTTCAGAAATTAAGACATCTTATGCTAAATTTGTATGTCAATACGTAGACAAACATTGTATGCCTGAATATGAAGAACATATGATTCAAAATCAAACAGAACCTGATTTTCCTTTCGAATGATATATTTTGTAAATTACAATGAACAGATCTTTGAGAGTAAGCAGTTTTTCCCTGCTACTCTTAAAGAAGCTGTTAACTACTGCGCATCTAAAAATGTATTAGCAGTAGATACAGAAACTACAGGTTTAGATTTTACACACGATAACATTACCATGTTTCAGATTGGTGATGATGTACATCAATATGTTATAGATGTGCGTGATCATCCTATCAGTGTGTTTAAAGATATACTTGAATCAAAAGATATTGTTAAAATATTCCATAACAGTAAATTTGATCTAAACTTTATACGTAGTAACAGTGATATAAAATGTAACAACATTTATGACACTATGCTTGTAGAGAAAGTTATAAATTGTGGTAAAGGTCTTAGTAACAGTCTAAAAAATGTAGTTAAACGCTACCTCGACATAGACTTAGAGAAAGGAACTCAATCATCATTTATCAACAATCAATACGCTCAATTTACAACAAGTCAAATTATTTATGGTGCTAATGATGTTAAATATCTTATGGAAATAAGAGATAAACAAGAATCAGCTATCATAAAAAATAAACTAGAAAATGTTGTAGAATTAGAGAATAAATCTGTGTTAGCATTTGCTGATATAGAATATAATGGCCTTGAATTAGATAAAGATAAGTGGGTTGCGTTAAGTAAGAAATCGCTTGTAAAAGCTGTATCACTTAAAGACACACTTAATCAGCATATAATAGAGGACCATAGAATGCAAAAGTTCATACCTACATTTGTACAAGGAGATTTATTTGACACTGTTGACAAACAAATAGATGTCAATTGGGATTCACCTAAACAAGTGCTCGATGTATTTCAATGCATTGTACCTAAACTAGAGAATGTAAACGGTAAAGGTCTGTATAAATACAGAAACAAATTCCCTCTTATAAATACTTACATCACATACAAGGAAAAGATGAAGATAGCTACAAGCTATGGCGAAGCCTTCCTTAAGAATGTGCGTAAGAGTGGTAAAATACACACAAGCTTTAATCAAATACTTGACACTGGGCGTGTTAGTAGTTCTAGACCAAATATGCAGCAAATACCTGCAGACAATGCGTTTAGAAACTGCTTCATTGCACCTGATGGATGGTCGTTTGTGAGTGCTGACTATGCTTCCCAAGAACTGAATGTCATAGCTTTTGGTAGCCAAGATCCCGTGTGGATTAAAGCGTTAGAAGAAGGTCAGGACTTACACTCAACCTGTGCTGATTTAGTTTATGGTAAAGAGTGGTATGAAGCCGCTGAAGAGGACTGTGCTTATTTTGTAGGCGATGCTAAACTTAAATGTGAATGCTTTGGGCACAAGAAATTGCGTACTAATGTAAAGACTATTAACTTTGGTCTTGCATATGGTATGGGCCCTAACAAGCTTGCTGATACATTACAAATATCTAAAGACGATGCAAAAAAACTCATTGAAGATTACTTCAGTGCGTTCCCTAACATCAAAGGGTTCCTTGAGAAACTAGCTGACTTCGGTAAGCATTATGGTTACATCAAGACTTTCCCACCATTTAACCGCCGTCGTTGGTTTGTTACTTGGTTCCCAAAGATATGGAATGATGACTCAGCATCAATGGAGCTTAGCAGTATTGAGCGTGCATCGAAGAATACACCAATTCAAGGTGCATCAGCAGATATGACTAAACTTGCGCTTGTGTATATTTACGAGTATTTGGCTGATAAGAATTTACCGGTCAAGATAGTGATGACTGTGCATGATCAAATAGATAGTATTTGTAGAGACGATTACATTGAGAAATGGTCAAAAACTCTTACATATCTAATGGAGAAAGCAGCAAACAAAGTAGTTACTAATGGTCTGCTTAAAGCAGATGTAAACGCAAGTAAAGTATGGGAGAAATAGTATTGACTCCATTCGAAATATTGTTCAAAGCTATACGCAAAGAGATGCGAATACAAAAGCATCAGATTTTAAGTAGAGATAGAACGCGTGATGTGTGTGAAGCAAGACAAATGTTTTGCCTTCTCGCACGCATGCATACTAAAAAGACTACAGGAGAGATAGGTGAAGCTATTAAGCGGGACCACTCTACTGTTGTTTATGCTACTAAAAATATGCAAGGACTAGTTGCTGTAAGCAAGCGTCTAAGTATAACTAGGAACTACATCGAATTAGATATAAAAGACAAACTAAGAGAACGTACGTATGTAAAAATATGTGAACATTGTAAACAGATAATACATGAATAAAGTTAGAAAAACTCAAGTAGATGCATTTGATAGTATCAAGCAAAAGCTAGGTGCTAAACAAAGAGCAGTTGCGCATGCCCTCAAAATACTGGGGGAAGCAAGCAACAAAGATCTGTCCAAAGCGTTGGGATGGCCAATCAATCGTGTAACTGGTAGGGTAACTGAACTAGTTAATCGTGGTATTGTAACCTCAAACTCAACTAAACGTGACCCTGAAACTAACAGGACGGTAACCGTATGGACACTAGCATAAAAACACACGCAGTCAAAGACACTGAACAAAGAGCCGCATTAAATGCATGGGCTTCTCACAACTTTAGAGGTAGTATAATAGCTGGTACTGGCTTTGGTAAATCTAGATGTGGCGTAGTTGCAATCAACTATGTCCTCAAACAGATACCCAAAGGTAGTGCACTCTTGCTTGTACCAACAGTACAACTGCAAGATCAGTTTAAAGAGGAGTTCATCAAGTGGGGATTTGAGCAGTGTCTCGACCGTGTGGATATAATATGTTACCAGAGCGCATACAAATTAGTAGACAATCATTATGATATTGTAGTGTGTGATGAGGTCCATCTTGGTCTCTCACCTAAGTACCGCAAGTTCTTTAAGAACAATCAATATGACCGTCTTTTATGTATGACTGCTACTCCACCTGAAGAAGAGGAGTACAGATTACTATTATTTAAATTAGCACCAACAGTATATAGAATAAGCATAGATGAGTGTGTAGAGCTTGGATTAGTATCACCGTACGAAATCCACTGCATACCTATTGACATGACTAATGAAGAGCAAACAGAATACAAACGCATCAATAAAAAGTTTGTTAAACATAAGTTAGCTCTTGGCCATGATGCATTCAATGCTGCACGTATTATACTAGCCTCTGCTAATAGTAGTGGGGAGATGAAAGCGCATGCTGCCGGATTCTACAGTGCTATACGTGAACGCAAGAAGATTGTAGACTGCGCAACCAACAAGGTTGAGAAGTTTAGAGAAATTGTGTATGATAATTTAGATAACAGAATAATAACTTTTGGCGGTAAGAATTCATTTACCGATGAGCTAGCAGCAAGTGTTAGTCCACTAGCAGAAGTATATCACAGCAAGAGATCCGCAAAGCTTCGTAAAGAGGCATTGCGTAAGTTTAAGGAAGGGGAAGTAAATGTACTTTGCTCAACTAAAGCTCTGAATCAAGGCTTTGATGTACCTAATGCTAACGTGGGTGTAATCTGCGGCTTGACTAGTAAAGCTTTATCGATGGTCCAACGTGTTGGTAGGCTGATAAGGTTTGAAGAAGGCAAGAAAGGTCTTGTGTATGTCCTGTATGTTAAGGACAGTCAAGAAGAGAAATGGCTTAAAAACTCAGTCCAAAAGTTAAATGGAGTTAAGTGGTTGTAAATAATATTTAAACATACATTTTGATATGCTAAATAATTTTATTACATTTGTAAATGCGTTATATGCCATTATAACAAAATCTTTTATATGCAATGACTATTGAACTAGATTTAAATATGCTTAAAGAGGTAGGTATGAGTCCTGATGACTTTACCTACCTTTATCTAGTTTATAAGAAAGGCAGTAAATATAACCCACAGCTTAATCTTAAGCCAAACTTAGACAAATTACAAGAGAAAGGTTACGTTAAACTCGGAGATACATTCGAAGAACACGTTATTAGACACAAATTTCTTGACTTATTCCTATCAGATTTTGGAAAAATGTTCAATGAGTTAACGTTAACCTATCCTCTTAAAGTAAACGCTGCAAACGGTGTCCGCATTCTTCATGCTAAAGATCCTAATGCTAAGTCAAATCAAAAAGCAAAAGCTCGTTACAAGAGAATTGTTGACGGCAAGCCCCATGTTCATAGAAAGATCATCGCTTGCCTGAATACACAGCTCAAGTTGGAACGTAATAATTTAGCTTACTTGCAAAACTTAGAAACATGGATTAATAACCATACTTGGGAAAAGTATGAAAATTTAGATGAGAATGACACACGAGACCAAACCAAACCACGCATCACAAGATCTCTTTAAAGAAAGAGGATTTCACAGCATAGCAGACTCAGTAAATACTTCACTTAGTGAAATAAAGAAAGGTATGCTTGGCCAGCGTGTAGTTTACCCCACTAAGTGGACAAGATTAAACAGAAACCTATTAGGTGGTCTGCAACCTGGCAAAATGTATGTCATAGCAGGTAGACCTGGTGTAGGTAAAAGCGCATTCAGTAATCAAATGATCTTCGATCTATTAGATCACAACTCAAAGAAAAACTTAATGGTATTGTACTGGTCTTTCGAGATGCCTGGTCATCAGCAGATATTACGTGCTGGTGCTAAGGATGTCAAGAAAGAGGTAATGGATTTACTATCTGTACAAACTAAGTTAAGACAAGACGAGTATGATCTATATAAAGAGAAAGTCACAGCTTATACTGAATATCCTATTTATTTCAATAACGTACCTAAAGACATAACATTTATCAAACGTACTAATGCTGAGATAGCAGAGCAGTACCCTGATACTTTAGTTGTAAATGTTTACGACCACTCTAGGTTAATATTGAGTAATGCTGATACAGAATTGCAAAAACTAAACGAAATATCTAAAGGTTGTATGTGGATGCAAGCTAAGTTTGGTGTTATCAATATACTGTTATCACAACTAAATAGGAATATAGAACAAGAACACCGTGCCCGTAATCAGTACCAACCAATGCTAACAGATTTGTTTGGTGGTGACAGTATAGGCCAGGATGCTCATGTTGTTATGATGCTACAGAGACCCTTCGATCTCTATGGTATTACAGATTTGTACTGCGATGAAGAGCCAGAAGGTTTGCTAGCAGTGCACATAGAGAAGAACAGGGACGGCATGTTAGGTATGATACCATACGAGGCTGAACTTAGTACATTTACCATAAACGAAAGAAAAAATGGTAACAAAAGTAAATAGACGAGCCCTTGATATTAAGACTAGCGGCAGATCTACAGACTTTATTACTCCTTCTTTTGGACATGGATGTTTGTACGATTGTAGTTACTGTTACATGAAACGTAACAAACCTGAAGGATTAACAATAGCTAAGAATGTAGGAGATATACTCACAGTAGTAAATAACCACGCATTCTTTACACTTGTTAATAAACCCAATCAAACACACGCAGAGTATACTACGTATGACATCAGTTGTAACGAAGACTTTGCATTGCACCTTAGACATCACGACTGGGAGAACATCTTTGATTTCTTCAAAGATCACCCTGTTGCTATGGGGTCGTTCGCTACTAAGTACGTGAACCCTAAGCTGATTGAGTATGACCCAGAAGGTAAAATACGCATACGTTTCAGTTTGATGCCTCAACACATGTCTACGTTACATGAACCGCACACATCTAAGATAATTGATAGAATTAAAGCTATCGATGCATTTATAGATGCAGGGTATGACGTTCATGTTAATTTCAGTCCAGTCATTGTGACGGAGACATGGTTAGAGGATTACAAGCAGTTGTTTCAAATGTTAGACGACTATGTAGATTACAAAGAGCAAGTTCTTGCAGAGGTTATATTCCTAACCCACAACGAGAACAAGCACAAAGCTAATCTTATAGATAAACCGAATGCAGAAGCACAACTGTGGGCACCAGATATACAGGAGGATAAAATCTCACAGTATGGAGGGAGAAACATTAGATACGAAAGACACCGTAAACGAGAATACATTAACCAATTTATAAACCTTCATGGTCAGATTATACCATGGAATAAAATCAGATACATATTTTGAAAAAAGGATACTTAGACTACAAGCCTCTTGACGACAAACCATTTGTTTCCAAGGGAAGAGAAACTGAATACTGGAGAGAAAGACATGCTAAGAAATTAGCAGAGAAAAACAAACCAGGTTTTGTAACTACTGATATATTTGAGCTCGTGTTTGGATTTACATACCCAAAGACATACAAGAGACCATCATCAATGCCAACTTACAGAGACCCTAAATCATTAGGTTCTAACGGTAAGGCGGCAAAATTTAGATAACATAGCTAGTGGTAATGTCTCAACAATACCAATAAGACCCCAGGCTGTGTAAATTAGGTAAGAGAATTGAGTGCACTCTTTTAAGATCGTGATTCCAGGTAATACTGCCAAACCACATGACGCCTATTTTATATTAACGAGAGTTTCCTGTGTGAGTGGAGCATTATTTAAATTACATTTAAATTTTTATCATGGTAATTAACGTACTTATTTTAATCGCCTCTATTGCGTTAGTGTATATAGTATTTGCACTAATAATTGGAGAAAAAGAACTGCAAGAACAATATGAAAAACAAAGGGATGCTACGGAATATCCTCTGCGAGAGCAAAAGAAGAGGAAAAAGTATAAAAGTCGTCCAAAGGCTACTAAGGTGGAAGCACCGCATAAACGTAAGCCTGGTCGTCCTAAAAAAGAGAATAAGCAATGAGTAAACTACCTACAAAAAAAGTAAAAGCGAGTAGAAAATCACCAAAGAACATGATTATTTACGGTGCTCCTAAGATAGGTAAGACTACAGTACTAGCTCAGCTAGATGATTGTCTTATCATAGACTTAGAACAAGGCTCTGACATGTTAGATGCAC
>CERZ01000647.1_pt1 | contig 40803 bp, 16 predicted proteins | sample 531151 | NCBI WGS metagenome assembly CERZ01 (sample SAMEA2621448, study PRJEB7988) | marine metagenome | biome: marine biome (ENVO:00000447); feature: deep chlorophyll maximum layer (ENVO:xxxxxxxx); material: "saline water (ENVO:00002010), including plankton (ENVO:xxxxxxxx)" | depth 40 m | reverse complement strand
TTTGGTATATAAACTACTGATCCACCGCCACCGCCGCCGCCCGGCGCAATTCCAGCACCCCCACCGCCAGCAACAATAATACATCCAAAATGTTTTCCAGCGAAATGCGCTGGTGGAGTTATATCATATGAAACAGTTGCACTAATGTTTTCCCCAGATTGTCCAGTGACTATTGCACCCCAATGTGTTCTAAATGGTTCTGCTATTCCATCACCAGCACCTTGAAAATCTAGTATTGATATCTCACCGCTTGTTGGAATTAAAATTGATTCATTTGCTGAGACATAACTTCCACCTCTATAATAATCAGTTAAGGTGTGGTTTACCGAACTACCAGAAGGAAAAACTTCGTCTATAGAATCTAAACTGAGACCTGGATCATTTGCATCAAATAAATTAACCATCCTCAACTTTACCATTATCTTTTCTCCAGTTCTTCAATTCTCTCCTTTAACTCTTTGATTGATTCAATCAATAAAGGAACTAATTTTTCATAATAAACGGCCTTATAACCATCTGCCCTATCTATAACAATCTCTGGTAGAACTTCTTCAACTTCTTGTGCTACAACACCTACATCATTTTTAGATGAGAAAATTTTATCTGCTTTTTCATTCCAAGTAAATGTATATCCATTTAATCTGCTAACTTTTTCAAGAGCATTATCAATTTTTTCCAAATTGTCTTTAAGTCTTAAATCTGATGATGCAGCAGCAATAACATTCCCTTCTGCACTAATATTTCCAGTTGCAGTGATTGCACCAGCAATCGCTAATGTTGAACCATCAAAAGTAGCATTTGCTTCAGCGTTACCGCCACTACCAGTTGCAGTGACGATTCTATTATTTGCGTTATTGTCAACAGAGAACCCACCTACACTTGAAGCATCAATTGTTACTGTTTGTCCACTTGCTGATACAGTTAAACCACTTGAGCCATCAGCAGCAAAAGTCACAATTCCATTATGTGCATCTGGTGTAGTAGTCCCACCATTACCGCCTGTAACTCTACCAATAAAAAATGGTGGTTTAAAAGAAAATTCTCCATTAGTATTGTCATAAACAATATTTCCATTAACATCATCTGCACTAGTAAGGCCAGTAACACTTAAATCTGTTAATCCTATTGAAGAAGGTAGTGCTTTAAATTCAAAATTAGAACCGTGTGGTGTAGCATCTGCATACCCTTGATGTGTTTTTGTTAATACAAAACCAAGAGCGGCATTAGCACTATCTGCCACATTAACTAAATCACCTAAACTTATTCTTCTATTTGAAAACTTTATAGCAGCACTACTATCCAACATCATCACAGAAGGTTTCGTAGCAACAACTGCTGCCGAAACTTGGCCCATGGTTTCCCCAGCATGTGGTATAGTTAAAGTAGTGTCCAGACACGAATCTATATTGGTAGCAAAATATCCAGGAGTTAATTTAAAAGTACCAATTCCATAATTAGAATCAGAACTAAAACTAATTGTACCTACTTTTCCAAACTCAGCATTATCAGAATCTGTAGTTCCTCTAAAATTTAAAAGATTTACTGTCGCCGCTCTAAGATGCGTTAAAACACCAGTTGCGGAATCATATGCTAAACTTCCTTCACCATGAGATGGTATAGATGGTGTATCTATGATTGATATTGGTGGAAATAGTTCCGCTGGTCTAAATGTAAATGTTCCATTTGAATGTGATAATGCCGCTGGTACTCTAGATTGTGCCGCACTTGTCGTTACAGTTAACCCATTACCAGCAGAAGGTGGTGTGAAAGTAAAACTACCAGTTCCATTATAAGCAAGACTTCCTGTACCAGATGGTGTTGCATTAGTGACTGATAAGAGATAATCCTTTTTAAATGTTATTACACCAGTACCTTCAGCATAACTTATTTCGCCACCTGCTTCTCTATTACTTGCGTCATTAGTTACAGAAATAGATGTTTTTGCTGTTGTTGGAATATCCGCTGGTGTTAGAGTAATAATTCCAGTACCACTATTATATGCAAGAGAACTTGCATTTCCACTAGGAGTTGCATTTGCCACACTAATATTTTCAAGTGTTGAATCTACAATATCTGATATTTTTGCAGATTTAAATGTAAATGCTCCAGTTGAAGCATCATATGCTAAAGTAGATGTGCTTCCATCAGGATCACTAGTAGTGACGCTATGAGAAAGTGCTGGCGTAAAATTAAGAATACCATCTTGAACAGCATCTGGTGAAGGTGTCCACGATAATGCACCCCCACCAGCCGCTGATACAGTAGTTACAGATATTTTATTTTGTACAGCAATAATTGCTCTACTATCTCTGTGGTAAAGGTTTGTTGATCCTTCCGTAAGTCCATCTGTAGTAACTGTATTAAATACTCCAGTTACATTAACATCCCCATTCTCATCTACTCTAAAGATTGAATTTCCAGAATTTACGGTATCACTATATGGATTTTTATTATTCCAAATTCCAAAATATTTTCCAGTTGAGTTATTAGTAATATCTAAAAAGTTATATATTGAATTATAACTAGATAATAAGGTACTATTTGTATCATCTGCTGCTTCATCGTAATCAAACTCAAATGTTGGTTTATCTCCTTCCCACTCATCATCTGAAGGCTTACTAAATATTTTATACTCTTTGATATTTAAATTTCCACCCAAACTAGGACTGTCATCGTATGAAATATCTAAATATCCCTCAGAGAATATTGATTTCATATTATGACGTAACCCTTTCATACCCTTTCCATTACCATCAGACTCTGGAGTACTAAGGTTGATTAAATCGGTATTGTCATTTTTTACTTCTATTGTTAAAATTTGATTCCCAGATGCGTTTGGACTATCAATCAAATATATTCTTGCTTGGTCATCAGCATCAGAAGCAAATGCTTCATCTGGAAAATGAATACCGTTTGTAGCACCAGCAGCAACATTTACAGTACTGTTAAATGTTGATGGTGTGGTAGCAATAACACCACCACTTAATTTTAAATCGTTGGCTCCAGTAGTTTCTGCAATAATAGTTCCTCTAAAATTAGTCAGTGCGCTATTACTATTAGTTTCTCCACCAATTAAGAAAAAGGTTTTGTTTAATATGAAAACTCTTATCATTGCCTGATTTATTGAATCCGCAAACTCAGCAACTTCATAAACTTTACTTTTTGATCCGAGTTGAAAAATAGCAGCATATTGATAATTTCCTATTGCTGCCGTACCAGCCGCTGATAATTTTACTAAACCATGTTCTTTTAATTCTGCTATTAAAAATGAATCGGTATATTTCCAATTACCAAAAGATGTAATTACACAAATATTATTAGTTCCACCATTTCTCAAAGCAGTTAAATCTGTTGCCATTTGTTGAGCAACAACCCCACTAGTATCAACCGTTGCATCTATATCATAATTTGTAGTTGAGACTAAATCACCAATATCTGTAAAAACTGTGAGTGTTATACCTTTTTCATTTTTTATAAAACTATTATCAATGCCTTCTAACCCAAGATCATCTTTTTCTATTGTTCTGCGTTTATCTCCATCATAACCACCTGCTATGAATAATTTAACGCCATCTAAGAGTTTCTGCTGGGCCTTACTTTGTACTTGCCCTATTTGAAATGTTGAATATGGGTCTTGATACCAAGTAGCACCTAATTCTGGATTATGATAAAGTCTACCAGTAATTATATCGCCGCCAACAATAGGCCCACCAAAACCATCACTATCAGTCTGATGATATCCTTTGGAAACCCCAAAATCTAATGCTTTATCACTATCAAAATATATGTATGCTGTTTTATTTTGTAAGTCTACAACAGTGTTTGCATCAGTCTGATTCAAACCTTCTACGCCTTCAGAGAATAATATATCTTTCACTGTTGCATTTGAAATTTTATCAAACGCAAATCCATAATGAACAGGATTTCCAAATTCTCTTAAATCAAGATAATCTACTTCTGAGGGAATTCCTAAGTTATCATAAAGATCAATTCTTTTCGTTGTCAGAGGATCAATTGAAGAGTCTCCAAACTGACTCGTTTCTATTACTAAACTATAGTCTCTTTTTTGAACCTTAATTACAACATGACCACTAGAATCCCATGATGCATCAGTATTAATTGGTGGTGCTTCAACTATTCTACCCATATTAATTACAGTTTCATCTGCTTGACCAGCATTATATACTAATTCAAAATTAAATGGGTAGTCATCGCGAGTTTTTACCATATCTATATCAGAATCAAACATACCGTCTTGTCTAGTGCTTCTTAATACAGTTAATGTTTTTTCATCTAAACCAGATTTTATTAATCCAACTAATATACCCATAGCACCAGTTTGTTTTTCACTATCAACAGCACTAAATGTTGCTTGCAATGTATAGGATTGTGAAGGACTATTTGAATAAACTCCATTAATAGATTTATTAATTTTTTGTATTTTAGATGTTATATTGAGTCTATCAGAATCCAAATTAGTAGTATTAAATGTATGATTATTGGAATCTAAATACACGTATGTATTTTGGTTATTCACCCTCGCAGATTTTATTTTGTCGTGGTTGTTAAATGAATTAAGGTTATCAATATTAGACTGTACTAATATTAAATTTCCACCACTTTCAATAAATTTCTCATCACCATGACTATAAAACTTATAATCAAAATATTGTTTTAAACTTTCTGCTTTATCCGAATCTGATCCAAGATCAGCAGGAATATTTTTTAGAGCATTTGATAATTGATCACTATCAAATACAAATTTACCACTTGTTACAATATAATCCCAATCGTACTTTTTTTGAAATTTATCATAGAAAAGAAATTGTCCGTTCTCACCTTCCCCAAAAGGCATATTAGATGATTTTGAAACTGCATTTTCGCTATCAACGACACCAGAACTATCCAGATCAGAGATATTTAAATTCGGAAAAAATTGCCATTTTTTGTCTATCTGGTCATACTTTACATGTGCAAATTTTTCTCTAATACCACTTATAGAATCTGGTTGAGTATAATAAATGCCACCAAAGTCATCTTTAGCAAGTGCATTAATATCTGTTAATAAATCATTACTATCCCATTCACCAGCGTCAAAAACATACCTGCCCACTCTAAGTTCTGATTGAATACTTGCACTATCACCACTTAGTTTTGGAACATTCAAGAATGATATTTTTGCGCTATCTGATCTAAATTGAGAAATATATCCACTATCTGCCCTAAGATATTTAAAATATCCACTATCTGAGGTTAATTGTTTTATATATCCACTATCAGCCCTAAGAGAGATAATATCAACACTATCAGCCCTTAACCATTTTATATCGGCACTGTCTGCCCTGAGATATTTAAAATATGCACTGTCAGCATAAAGATCATTAAATCTACCACTATCCGCGACAAGACCACTAAACACACTATTTGATTTAGATGAATCTGTTAATCCAGTAGATGAATCTTCTGATCCAGATGATATGACCACACCAGAATTTGATCCTAAAATAATATCAGACGGTGCTATTTTTAATTTTAATTTTATTCCTTGATATGTTGGTTGATTGATATCAGACCACATATCATTTTTAGCAGTATTTTCATTTGAGGAAGAATACGTTTGTATTACAACATCAGAGAATATTGGGTCTGTGGGTATTGTTGAAGTATATTCCCAAACGTAATTATTGGGTCTAAAATATGGGTAATCAGAACTAACATCAACTCCATCAATAGTGACAGGTTTCCAAGCCCTATTCTGCTCAAAAGTTTGATCTAAATCTATTCCTATAGTAACACTTATTGTGTTAAAAGGAAACTCTATCTCAGCATTATCTCTTAAATCTAATGTTCCAGTAATTCCTTGTGGATGTATTATATACTTTAGAATATCATTTTTCATACTTACTCTTCTTCAGCATCAGCGGGGTCTGCTATTTCTCCGCTTTTTATTTCATCCTCTACTTGAGATTTCAAGTCTTTAATATCCTCTTCTGAATATTTTAACACATTTTTAAATACCCATTCTTTAGAGAAATAGTCGCCAACATACTGAGTCATTATATCAAGCGTCTGCAATCTTTCTCTTAATATTTCTGCATCTTTCAACTCAGAAAAATAATTATCTCTTGCATAATCAACTCTAATACTAGTTTTCCAAACATCCCAATCGGCTTCAGTTATAATTTTTTTAAGAACTAATTGTTTTTTCAAAACTTGTAAAAAAATCATACTAAATTTTTTGCGAAGACGGTCTATAAATTTACTAAACTTTACTTCTTCTCTTGTAATTTCGTTGTTTCTACCAAGGGAAAATTGTGATTCTTGTTCTAGTCTATTCAGTGGAACATTTAATGAACGGTATAACCGTTTTTGAAAATATATGATATCATCAATCTGACCTAAGTTATCACCACCTGGAAGTGTTGTTACTTCAGTTCCTCTACCACCTTCTCTGCGCGGCAACCAAAAATCTTCTAGCATTGACATATGCTTACGATCATCACGCAATTCTCCAGTACCAGCATCGTAAACCAATTTGTTACGATATTTGGTCATAATATTTTTCATGTATTCTTCTGCTTTACCTTTTGGTAAGTTACCAACATCAACATAGAAAATTCTACGTTCTGGTGCGCGACTCAATCTGTAAATTACTAGAGAGTCTTCCATCATTCTTAATTGATTTACAGGCTTAATGCACTTATGTAAATGAGAAACAACCTTTTTTCTAGATTCGTCTAAAAGACCACTTGTTACATAATTAATTGAATCTAGTGTAAATTTTACACCTTTATTCTGTATTTGACCCGCTGATGTTTTTCCTGGTTTTTCGGTATATATGAAATACTCATTAATTGATTCAATAATATCTGCATTTGTATTAGCGTCTTTTTTAGTTTTGACTTCTTTAATTTTTCTTATTTTGGTAGCATCAATAAATCTTAATTCTTGAATACCCGCTTTTTCATTTTTTTCATCAACTAAAATGTGATGATAAATTCTACCATCAATGTACCATCTTTTAAATAAATCATGAGCATGTTCAGATGCATCAAACATTGAAAGAACATTTCCAAATTCCTCTTGAACAATTTTTTTAATATTATCTGGTGCTTCTATATCATCGGTATTTAAGGATAAAGTACTTTCATCTGAATTATTTACAATCGCTTCATTTACAATATCTTCTATCGCCATATCAACTTCTGGATGAATAGAAATTCCACGATATTTGTTAATCATTGCGATATTATCTTTGGTGTTGTCACCATCAATGTCCACATACTGACCAAAATGACTTCCAGATGCAGTAATATATCCAGCACCATCATCATTTTGTGGCGCAACTACACTTTTAATTCGTTCCGAATCTTTATCACCTTGCTTCTTTCGTTTTATTTCAAAACCAAAGAGAGAAACCGTATTTTCTGCCATGAAACATTCCTATAATTTATATTGAGTGGGGGAACGAATCCCCCCACTTTTCACAAGTATTTATACGTTAACTTGTGGTATTACTTTCCCAATATTGTACTTGGAACTCGCAAGTAAATTCTTCAATAGCATCTTGAGTATCATAAGATAATTCAATTGAAGAAATATTAGTTGGAAAACAACCTCTGAAAATATATCTTTTCAGAACACTTTCATCCTTATCAAGTTGATCAACCAAAAGGTCTGCTTGATAAGTTTGAGGATTGGTAAATCCAATGTTGGTGGTATGAGAATTAATACCATTCATCCAACGCTCTAGGGCATCTCTTGTACCAAAATCTGTATCGTTAATGATTGTTGTGGTCCAAGTTTCAAATGTCCTATCTCCAGCAATTTTTAACTGTCTACCTCTGAAGGGAACTTCAATTGCATTCAGTGTTGATGCTGGAAGTTGTGCTGCCCTACACATAAAAGATGTAAGTTCAACATTACCTGCTGCATATCCTGGAAAGTTAATGGTTGCTTTAAAAAGGTTTGCTCTTGCGCCACCCCCTTTTAATTTTGCTTTAAAATCGTCTACGCCTAAAATCGCCATTTTTTATCTCCTATGCTATCTTATACGCCAGAAGTGCCAACAACTTCTTCAAACGAAACTCCAGTGCGTACAGCAACAAAGTTAAGAGTGATGAAGTTAATAGACCTTGCAGGTTTGATGAATAGGGAAGCGATAAATTGATTTGAATCTATAATTAACGGTGTGTTATTAGTTTCATCACAAACCAATTTGAAATCGGTAATTCCCCTTCTACCTTTCACATCTCTGAGTAGAGGTTCAACGATATTTACAAATTCTGCCCTTGTAAACTCATCGTTAAATTCAAACAGAATGTTTTGTGCCGCTGCTGAAATTGCTCTCTCAAGAACAAGGAACAACCTGCGAACATTAATCCGATCAAATGCGGATGGTCTTGCTAAGTGAGTTTTATCACCATAAAGCAATACGCCTTGGCCCGGAATATTAGCGATTGGGTTGATACCTGCTTTATACAGCGTATCTCTCTCTGATTTATTTGGCGAATACGCCAAACTAGTTACACCAAAATATTGACCTCTACGTGTACCTGCTGGTGAGAACCATGGAGCAAAATTATTGTCTGTTGCCGCCATAATACCTGCTGTAGAAGATGCTGCTGGAATAAAAATGTATTGATCATTATATTTGTCGTAAACTTTTAGATAGTTGTTATCAACAGCAAGATAAGAACTTCTTGTAAATCCATTAGAAGTCATTGCGCTTGAAATTGCCGTGACCGCCGCCGCTGAAGTTGTTTGCCCAACTACTGCTGCACGATTTGGTGATGCAAGTACCATACAATCCTTACGAATTGATTGTGCAGTTGTAATCATATCATTCACAACAGTTGCATGGTCTGCTGCTGTTGCCATACCTGGTGCAATCATAAAGTCAATAGCCAAAGCATTTGGGTCTTCAAATTTATCAAATCCTGTTGCAAAATCTGCCGTGCCAAGTGCTGCTGAATTTACCCCACCAACTAATGATACATTAACATCAACGGCTAAACCAGCCGCAAAATCTAAACCAGTTGTTGGCGCACTACCAGCATTTGTTCCGAAGGTTGCTGTTGCAATTCCTGCCATCCAAATATATTGTGATCTAGTGTTTATAACATTCAAAATATAGTTTGAAGTTCCGTCTGAAGTTTTTGCACCTAGTGCAATAGACACAAATGGGAATGTTTCTAAAACTGTACCAGCAGTTCCACTAATTGCTCCATCTTCATCTATAACGGCAATATGTGCTTCATCATTTGTTGCACCTGCTGCCGCTGCAAAATCTGATGTTCCTGGTGCTGCATCATAATATGACTTATACGGCCAAGTAGCATAACCTGTATCACCTTGTCCAGAAAAAGAAACTGATATACTGTTTCCTAATGTTCCCGGATATTTTGCTATAAAGTTATGTGTTGCTGTTGCTAATGCCGCAATTTGACTGTCAAAGTTATCTCTATTAGTAACAAGTGGTATACTACTTGCGTTTGTATCAGAAGCATTTTTTGCTACTGATGTGTAATCTCTAACAACGTATAGATCATTAGAATATCTAAGATAATATGCTGCTGTGTGGAAGTCTACAGTATTAACTGTATCAGGACTTCCAAAAGTTCCGACTAATGTTGCTTCGTTGCTAACCAGTGTGGGTATGTCACATGGACCCCAAGAAAAGTTCCCGACCATAGCACCTGTAGATGTAGGTATGTTTGGGACTCCACTAGTTAAATCAACTTCTTTTACAACGATTGCAGGAGATTCAGAGGGTGCTGTTAATGCCATTTCTCTTTTCCTTTTCCAAGTAAATTAATAAGTTCTTCATAATACGGTTATGTTCAATTACTTGTATTTATATAAACGGTATTTTAGAACCTTTCATACTCTGTTTGCACATGCCATCTACTTGCATCATGATCAACAATAATTTCTTCTCTCCCATCATCTATAAATCCAAATGGAAGCACATCATTCTCAATTTCTTCCATTCTTTGGGAAAATAATAAATCTTTAATTTCTATATCTGTAATTTCATTAAAATGAAGTGTACCTACAAAATAACCAAAAAGAACAAAATTCATTACTAGATCATCATGATTACCATCACTCGCTTCCCATGAATTTCCCTTTGCTGAAAATGTAGATATTTCTAAAATAGTATTTTCATCGTGTATAAGTATTTTTTGATTTTCAAGTAAGTCTTTGAATGATGAACAACCCATTCTTTTTACTTTTTTATTCATTTTAATACCAATAGAATCTGCTTTCACTAATGATTCTACATACATATTTTCATATTCTAGATCGTGATATAATCCGTTTGCTACAACCATGCCAGCATCATTAGATTCAACCACAACAGTTGCCATATTATATGCTTTGGCATATTTGTAAATTATGTTTGGAAATAGTAATGGTGATATTAGATTATTTCTATATACTGCGACTTGTTCAAATATGTCACTTGAAACATCTATTATATTAAAGGTTGAATAATCTCTACCTCTACCTTGTGCAATATCTACCATACATGTATAGGTATGGCCTTCTATCGGTTCATTATATATTAAAACACTGTCCTTGTCAATTCTTTTTTTAGGGATTCTTGCTGATAATGAGAGTAATGTCTCCACTTCAATGAGTGTATTGCCAGTACCAATAAATGTGTTTCCAAATTCTTGGTCAAATTGTACTTGTGAAGTGTTTGCTATAGTTTGATTTTTCCATTCCTCATCTCTACCCGGAACATCAAACCAATCAACGCGAAAAGGCTTATATTCATTTACTTCTTGAACAGCACCTTCCCAAATTTTATGGAATACATTACCTATGCCGTTTGCAGTAGAAGTGATGATAACCTTAGTATTTTCCCCAGCAGAAACAACAGGATATGTTGAAGTATAAAACTCATTCGCCCTCTCAACAAATGCAAATTCGTCAAGATATAGGAGATTTACAGACATACCACGAATAGAAGAACCAGATGTAGCCGCCGCCACAATTCTAGAATTATTACTAAATTCAATTGAACCTTTATTCAGTGCTTTACAACCTGGCTGTAAAAAGAAAGGTAGGTTCTCTAACATAAGAGTTACTCTTCCTAACATTTCTCTTGCTGTCGCGCCTTTATTTGCCATCACTGCAATAACTTGTTCTGGGTTAAACAAAGCAAACCAAAGTAAATATGCTACTGATGATATTGATTTACCTGATTGCCGACACGCCAGAACAATAGAAAATCTATTATCGGTAAATTGCTTAAACATTTTTTCTTGATAGGGATATAAATCAAAATTGACAAGACCTTTATCAAGTGATATTATTTTACAATACGTTTTAGCAAAATATGCTGGGTCATTCATACATTTTTGATATTCCAAGACACTTGCTTGATCCCAATCTTGGATTACTCCATCACGTTTTACGTTCATATTTCCAAGATATGAATTGTTTACTTGACGATCAGTCATCGTCGTTCTTTGGATTAAATTCTATGATATTTGCATTATCTTTAATATCAACAGTTTTCGGTTCTTTCATATCTTGAAGCATTCTCTGTAGTTCTACAGTTGAACCCACAAACAAATTATTTGTAGTCCCACCTTCCAATGTAGGATCAATCCTACTTAATTCATATTTCTTTTTATGAAGATCAATAAGTTTATCACTTACTTCTGATACATTTTTAATTAAACCCGCAACAACTTCAAAGGCTCTAGGATGCTCTAACGCACTTGCTATTGAAGTCATTTCATCTAAAGCATTTTGACCTTTATTGATTAGATCGTAATATGTTTGTCTTGTAAACTCAATATCATTTTTTTCATTATCTGAATCACTCATTTTTTTCCCTATGCGCTATCAAAATTTTCTTTTATTGTCTCAGTAAATCCAAAATCACTATCTCCTTGTGGTGGTGCTAAATTTAAAGGATTTGGTTCAATAGTATATTGAGATAGTTGAGGATCAGCAGAATCTCCTAAAATTTGGTTATAAACATCAGTAGTTGTTTTTCTAATAATACTATGATCATTAATAGGCCCATAAAAGTTCGCCAGCATTGTAAAATCTAAAGTATAAATTATGGTTCTTCTTTGTTCTAATGATCCTTCAAAATCATCCGCAAAATTTACGCTTGTTAAAGTAATAGGAACATCTTCTTTTATATCAGAGGCTAATGTTGCAAAAGGTTTCATTGTTATGGTATAATGAGGATTAAAATATGGGATTATCTGTTCTACCATTTGCAGAGCATCATCTTGTGTCTTTGCATAGATATTCAATTGAAATGCAATATCATATGGGGCTGGGCTGAAAAATTTATTTCTTTTAGTATTAGATGTTACAGATAAATTCTTATCATACGCATTCATTTTAGGAAGTTTACGTTCAGCATTGTACGTGAATGATGTTATCTCAAAGGACATTCTAGGAAGTTTAATAGCAACTCTTGTATCATTTTCAAGAGTTGGATTCTCTCTAATCCTATCCAGATATTTTACTTTAGGTGCGTATGAAAGTGGAACTTTCACTTGACTTATGACTTTGCCAGAAGAATCTTTTCTTAGAACATAGATGTTATTAAACATAGTTCCAAATATTGCAACTGATTTTCTAATTCGTTCGTGATAAAAATATTGTAACATTATTCGTCTCCTGGATCACCAAATGGATTAGTTTCAGAAAAATCCAAGAAATCTAATGTAGTACCACTAACATTAGCAGCAAACTCTTCATTCTGTTCATTTGAAGAAATTTTATTAACTTCTTTTACTGACAAAATTTTTGTTTTAAATCCATTATCAGCACCAACAATGTCTGAGTCTGATCCAATTGAAAAAGTATGATATTTCCCATCATCAGCACCCACATGAACTAAAGACATTACACCAGTTTCTGAATTAAAATTAGTTATTTCACCTCTAAGTTTAGTGGTTGCTAATTGATGAGATATTTTTTCACCAACAGAATATTTTGCTAAAATTGGTGCCGCGATATGAATTGCAGGTGAGCCAAGACTTGGATCATAATATTTTCCCCTAGCCGTTATGGTTATTCCTGTTATTGTTCTATTTGTTGGGTGTACAATAGAAAATCCATTCGCTCTAAAATGGTTACTATCTCCAGTTGCACTATCAAAAATTACTGTTGGTAATTCTGTATAAAATCTTCCAGCATTAGTCATTGTAACAGATAAAATACTATTATCACTATCAACTGGATTCATATTTGCAACGGCAGTGGCTGTAAAATCAGTCGCGAGTTTGGTTGGGGCTGAAATAGTTACTGTTGGGGCATCTGTATAAAAATTTCCAGAATCTGTTATAGTTAAAGATGATAAAACCGCATTGGTTATCACTGGTAATGCACTAGCAGTGAAGTCACTTGCTATTTTTTCTGGTGCGGAAATAGTCACACTAGGTGGAGAGGTGTAAAAATCCCCAGAATCTGTAATAGTCACAGTAGACACCACATTGTCAACTATCACTAAACTCGCAGTCGCGGTAAAATTGCTTGATGGTAGTGTTGGTGCAGAAATAGTAACAGTCGGTTCGCTAGAATAAAAATCTCCAGAGTCAGTAATCAACACAGAATTTAATCTGTTATTGGTTACAGTGCTTGTCGCTGTCGCAGTAAAATCACTTAACGGTAATGTCGGTGCTGAAATTGTAACAGTTGGTGATGTTGTATATCCACTACCAGAATCTGTAATTAAAACACTTGAAAGTCTATTATTAACTATTGTTGCTGTGGCGGTAGCAGTTGAACCACCAACAGAATCAAAGGCTGAAATTGTTATTGTGGGTGGTGTAGAATTATCATAAAGTTTACCAGCATTGGTTATAGTTAATCCTGATACCTTATCATTTATAGCATCATATTGTAATGATAATGTCGCTTGTTTGTTACTATCACCAGTTGGACTCAAAACACTGATGGTTGGTGGTGTAGAACTATCATAAAATTTGCCAGCATTAGTTATTGTTAAACCAGAAACTTTATTGGACAATATTGACGATGTAACTAACGCTTGTTTATCATTATCCAATGGAGCCGATATTGTTATATTTGCTGTGCCAGCACCATCACTATCATAAAATTTGCCAGCATTAGTTATTGTTAAACCAGAAACTTTATTGGACAATATTGACGATGTAACTAACGCTTGTTTATTACTTGAATCTATGGGTGGTGATATTGTTAAAGTAACTATACTAGAACTATCATAAAATTTACCAGCATTAGTAACTGAAAAAGAACTTACTTTATTACTTACCAATGTTGCTGATACTAACGCTTGTTTATTACTTGAATCTGTAGGCGATGATATTGTAATATTTGGCGCATTTAGATAATGTGATCCAGCGGTAACAACTCCAATTGATATTGTTGTAGCAGCACTATCTAAGGCTGGTTGCATAACTGCTTTTAGTATTGGAATAGTTGGTGCTGCAACTATTATTAATGGTGCAGAATCATATCCGAAACCACCATCAGTGATTTCTCCGCTCTGAATGTAGTTAGTGGGCATTATATAACTCCTATATTAGCAGTCGCAGTTGCTTGTTTAGGAATTTTTAAGGTAAGTTCATAGGTATAAGCATCTGTTGCCTCAAGTTCATTAAGAACAGCCAAACTAGTATCAAATGATTCATCATTATAAACAAATAACTCACATCGCATTTTATATGTCGGTAAATTACTTAAAGCATAAAATGGCTGTTCATGCTCAACATGCATTATTTCAAACATAGATTTTGATAAAGGTAAATATATTAAATCACCTTCTGCTGGCCTGTCTATTTGATCTATATCGTTGGTTGTTTGACCAACAAGGTTTCTCCACCTTCTTCTAGCAACTATAAATGTAGCAGCATCACGTATTTCTACGCCAAACTTTGTAAACAGATCACCTTCACCATCAAAACCCTCAGTATTTTCAATATACATTTCTATTTTGTATGAAGAATTAAATGCTGATGGTACATCATCACCAAATACTTTGTTTTCATTTACTATAGTTCTAGGAAGATAATAAACGTCTTGCCCATAAGTTTTAAGAGACTCTATAACGATATCTTCATAAAGACTTTGTTCGCTTCTTACTGTTTGAGAAATATAATGATTAGTTGTCATATTTTAACCCACCATAAAATCAGGTGGCATTTCTTGTTCCAGCCTCATTCGTTCTTCAAGTCTATCTCTATCTTGTATGGCATCATCATATATTTGTCTACCATTTAATGTGACCCCACCTGGCATTTGCATATTTTCAAATTTTATAAGATTTGATCCCCATTGAATTTTTATTAAACAAGTTGCATAATCTTTTAGAAACCTATCATTATAAACAGAAACATTCGTGTCTGGATCAATAATTTGCAATACTTCTACAACCAAATAATCACCTGCTTTTATATCACCGTTTTGCCACTCACCGTGAATATGAAGTCTATTCTCTCTGCGTGAATACCCTACTTGTGGAATACCATTCAATTTAGTATCAATCAATGCCAAGTGTTGCTGCATTTGTTCATAATACATTAAATCCCCAATAAAACTACCCATGTCAGCAACATCATTCAACATCATTTGATATTTAATATCAAAGAAATTTGAAGTATTGCCAGCAGTAATAATAGGAAATAATTTTGTTACATAAATTACGCTTGAAGGTATTGGAATATATTTGTTTGTAACATCGTCAGAAGTAACGAGATGTTTTAAATATGTCCTATGTGTGGCGTCTGAGTGAAATTCTTGATAAAAATCAATTGCGTCATCAATACGATCTTCTACTTGGTCTGTCGCAACATTGATCTCAATCACTGGTGAGCCTAATCTTCTCAAACAGTAATCTATCAATTCATCTCTGGTGTCGGGTCTATTTGATGACATAGTATTTCCTAATTAAATAGTTTATTCACTTCTATTTATATAGATTTTAATCTCAACATATTATTAAAATTATCCATCAGACCAAGATTGTGCTTCTGAGCCAGTTGCTGCACCACCACCACCACCACTTCCATCACCAGCAGAACCAAATAATAATATATTTGTAGTTTTACTTACTGTAGTAGTAGATACTGTAGTTCCACCATTAGATACCATCCTTGCCAACCCTATTCCATTAAGATTATGCGGCGGTGATGACGATACTGATACCATGAGTGCCATTTTATATTATCCTATGCATAAGGTACATTAGCTTCAGGAAATGCGTAACATGCATTTATATCCCCTTCATATCCACCGACTCCAGACCCACATTTATGAGGTTTAAAAATTCGATATCTAGTACTACCTTCTAATATAACATCTCCATCATTACCTGCATTGTCTGATATTCTATACATATTCATCATTCTGCCACGCCTTGGATTTTTATTAATCGCATTAGCAGTAGACGAGGCCACCGCAAGCCTCAGAGAATGTTGTCCAACAAATTGAATAGGAGTTAACTGATGAATAGGAGCATCTCCACCAGATACATTAAAGTGTTCTTGATTAAGAGAAGGAGGTGGATTTATTGTAGACCATCCAGTGCTTGCTACTTGATCCAACCCAAAATGTTGTATTGCATGAAGCGGTGAAAAAAGTGCGGTTCTTACAACACCGTTATAATCAATATATCTAGGTTGACCAACACCAAAGTGACAATAATTTGTATTAGTTTCACTAGGAATAGGATTGTCCATAACATTCATCCATGCAGAATGTATAAGAACAGACGGACAATATGTATCATCTATATTATATGCCCAATTATCTATTGTTGGAGCGTATTCCAGATCATTAAGAACAAACCATCCGTGATCGCGAGTAGTATCTGTGCCTCCCCCAGAAACACCATCGCCACTTACTTTCATCATAAAGGTAGTATCATTTGCAATTATATGCATTTGGTGCAAATATGAGCCATATGCTCCAGCAATTCTATTATAACTTGCATTTGTGTTGCCTCCCATACCAACACTAGTGTGGGATACAGGAGTTGAATTGGCTCCATTATCATCATAAACATTCACTCTCCAACCATCGGAGGGGTCACAATTTATTACAATTTTATAACTCGGAGTATAACCAGAGGTTTGACCTGTCGCATAATGTTTTTTGTAAAAAGTCACTGAACCATTGGTTATTGATCCAGTGGCTGATATCGTGTGGTAAATACCACTTGTTGGATTCGTGCCAGCATAGTTACCTGCTGAACCGTTAAATCCAGTGGACCCAGTTGCTTTAGCGTCAGTGCGCCAATCACTACCTTCTAAAAAATCTGCGATACTATAACACATGTCTCTTACGTCATAATTTGTTTGCGTTCCTGGATTTCTAGGAGTCCCGTAAAAATATGCCATTATTCTGTTCCCCCTGTCCATTCTACCCAAACATTATTTTCATCTTTTAAAGATGATATACCAAAAGTTACAATTTCTAATGGTGACCTTTGAGAAAACACGCGCATTGTACTTCCATCAAAATTTTCTACTAAATAGTCTACATTCATATTTGCTTTACTATATTCAGTGCCTTCTTTATACCTATATACCTTAAATGTAGGAATATAAGTATCTGCTTCAGAATCTTGATTGAGTCCATGTCTCTCTCTAACATCTAAAATTTCTTCATCAGTTAGTGCCATATTTTATTCCTCTTATGAATATGTAAACGTAACAGTAAGATCAGATCCCGCTGTAGTGCTACCAATTTGTGTTATATCTACTGTTAAATAATCATCTTCTGCTAATGTTATACTTGGCGAACTATTTATAATCTTTGTTCCACCGTCAGCAATTACTAAAGTTGCTCCAGATGAACCATTCTTATTTACAGTTATATTTATTGCTGCTCCTACTGGTGCAGTATTAACTCTTGCAACAATTCTATCTATAGTGACTGCTTTTGGAGCATACCATCTTTTAGTTCCAGTTGTAACTGTCAATGCACCTGTTTGAACTAGATTCGTAAAAGAAGATGGTGAAGCAGTCGCTATTTGCCATCCAGTTCCAGTTTTAAAAATATGTAAATTGCTAGTATCTTCAGCAAAAGCCAAATCTCCATTAACATTACCGATTGCTGGAAGATATGTAGCGTCTGCATAAATTTTCACTGATGCAACTAATGATGTTCCATCAGGAGCAACTAATGTTGCAGTACCAGCAACTTCTTTGATTTTATTTTTAAATGAAGGCGTATTTTCTACATAAGTTGCCATATCTTGGGGAACAAATTTGCTATTTGTCGCATCGTATACAATACACATTTGATTAACTAAAGAAGGAATAGGTCTTAATTCAATACCATTTTTGTGATCTTCTTGGTCATGTTGTCCATAAATTACATAGTTTCCATTTGCATTAGTTTCTACTGCTAAATCTTTTATAACAATAGTTCCACGCATTGCAGAATGAAGTCCACATTGATAATATAAGGTATCTGGTGCATTTGCGGGTACAGTAAATGTTAGTGATCCAGTTTGATTTCTTGAACCAGTTACTCCATTCGTATATTCTCCAACATAAGACCCCGAAACATAATTTGTTCCATTATCTGTTGTTAAATAAAATGGGTGTCCGGTAGCGGTTAGATTGAAAGTATATGTTCCACCTTTGCGTAACGGTCCTATCTCTGGATTATCGCCAGATCGCGTTCCACTAAATGTATATACACCAGAACCAGACGCTACAGTATATGTTACAGTTGGCGCGGTTAAAGTTGGTGGAGTAATACTAGAAGGTACTGTAAAAGATAATCTTTGTACTGAGGTAGATGTTCCACTATTAATACTTGCATGTGTGTGATTCACTATTGTGGTTGTAGGCCAACTCACAAGGTTTTGATCTCCCGCCCCATCAATCCATTTTAATTTAAAATCATGCCTTTGCGTCATACTTCCATATTGAGTATTTGCAAAGTTATTAATTTGATATGTGCCTTGCATATAAAGAGGAACATTTGTTTGTATTTGATTTGTAATAGCAGTTCTTGCATAAGGAAGAGAACTTGTTAACCATGTCCATATCCAATTTGTTCCATGTCCTGCCGTTGGATCAGCAACTTGTATTTCTAATACTTCAGGAGCAATAGTCAAATCAACATTACTAAGTTGTTCAATAGATTCAACAGAAGGAACTGACGTTTGTTCAACACCTCCGACTGTAGATTTTGTTTCAAGTTTACCAGAAGCACTTGCTTCTAGTTTGACAGTGTTTGCACCAGTACCAATTTTTATTGAAGGTAACTCTATAGAACCCCCAATACCAGAAGAAATAGAACCAGAATCTCCTAAAAATAACGTATTACCGCTTAAATGTAAATCTTTCCACTTTCTAGTGGATGATCCTAAATCATATGCTGAGTCAGTATCTGGAATAAAATCTCCGAATATTTCTCCATTCGCTAATGATCTTCCTTTGGTGGGCATATTCAGTTATCCTTAATTATTCTCTACTATTTATATGATTATCAATTTATATTGGTTTAATAACAAATTTATTTCTTGTGGTATATACATCCATCATTCCATTATTACCCAATGTTATAAATTTATCCCCTTCAGGAGTAAAATGAATATCTGCCATATTTTTATTATTTGGTCCAGTTAATAAATATTCATGGGTATTGAATGTGCTACCAGAGAATGGATTTGTAATCGTATACTCTCGCAAGAAACCCTTGTTACTTGGACCACCAATAATTATCATTTTATTCTCAGAATCGTTTAATGCCATACCAGTAATCAGACTATAATCAGGCAGTGTTGAAAAAGCAGAATCATATACTGCACTGTAAATTTCATTTGAATCTGCTAGATTATATCTATGAACTTTCTGAGCGGTAGTGGTTCTATTTTCAATAACATACATCTGTTTTCCATCAGATGTTAATGTTACGTCATTCAGTCGATTTGGTGAAATATGAGTATCCAAATTTAAGTACTTTTGTGTTTGTACCGTAACTGCTGAATTTAAATCGGCACTATCATTATTTGCTGCACTACTATTAGTAAGTTGAAATGATTGTATTTGAGTTTCAGTAGTTTTTGGAAGATAGATAGTAGTTTCATTCTCATTAAGTTCAAATCCAGCATTAGCAGAAACATTTGTTACACCAAGTGTTGATCTTTCTACATCAAAAGTTGCAGTTGAAACATCGTATGGGGTTGACATACTATATTGTCTTATTATTGAAGAATTTGATAAATAAAATTTTGTTCCGATTCTATTCATTTTAAAATGTTTTAGTCTTGGTGAAGTAACAATTTGAGGTGAACGTCTTGTATATGATCCATCCCAAGGTTGGATTATTCCAGCATCATTTTCCACAGTTGTTATATCATATGCTGTGGACATTGTGAATTCATAAACGTAATTTGTATCATTATCCCAAATAAATATGGAACTTCCATCTGGTTTAAGTTCTATTCCCCAACAACTATATAATTTTGATTCTGTGACATTATCTGTATTTGGACTTTTTTGACCTATACCATGGCTAACTGTAGCAGTAGGAGTTGCTGATGATATTAGCCAAGGAGTTGTTAATGTGTATTGTTTTAACTGTCCTTTATTATAAGCACATCCCCATAAAATATATAATTTAGTACCATCACCAGAAATTGTAAAACATTGAGGATATGCGGAATGTATAAAATCATATTGAATTCTATACCCAACAATTCTAAGTATTTGGTTTATCAGTAACCGTATTGGGTTTTTGTTAAAATGTGCAGCCCTTCTATATGTTGGAAAAGGACTATACCCTTCTGGTAATATTTCTCTGAAGTGTTCAGTAATTGTAGAATGTGTTGAATTAGTTTGGACATATCCTCCACCATATCTACTATTATTATAGTAACCAGTTACGCCGCGAGGCCAATAAAATCTTTTTGTGGATTCAAAAATAGAGAACGACCCCACATAATTTGCAGTGCATATTTGATCTTTATGACTCAAATCATGTTGTTTAATTCCATTAGCATCCATAATATAATAATGTTTACCATCTTTTGATAAATGTGTGGTAAAAGTATTATCATATATATCTGTTTGGGGATACCATCTTGGTATAAAACTCCATGAATAAGCAATATATGTGTAATCTCTAATTTGTCTGTTCGCTGATTGAGAAACAGTCACAGGATTTTGAATATTTGCGTTCTCATAATAATCAGTTTTATAATATGCAGAATCATCTAATTCATATGGATTTGTAAGATCATATTGATATATATTATTATGGCCTTTATCTGCCAAAAATAATCTAGTACCAGAATCGTTAAAATCTAAACCATACAAATTACTTGAATTTATTGCTTCTGTAATGCTGTTTGAAATTCCTAAATTATTATATATGCCTAATGATTTATTTGGAGTAGAATTTGAGAACAATGAATCAACCCCATAAGGATTGTTAAGATTATATTGATTTACCGTTCTTCCACTACTTGAGTTATTCACAGCAAATAATTTTTTACCAGATATATTACCAGTTGATGGTGAAGAATCAACATCATTAAAAACAATCCCTTGACAATTTGTTAAAAGTCTTAACGGTGATGATACCTTATATTTTACGTCTGGTGCGCCTAATCCAATGTAATCATAAAAGTCTGGAATATTCCCAAATGTAACATGTGCTTGAGTTGGGGTATATTCAAGTGTAAAATAAAAACTATTTTCAAGATAGTTTGAATCTAAATTGCTTTTTTTTGGCAATCCACTTTTTCCATTGCCTGTAGCGATTTTTCCAGTAAATTTATAAACATCATTTGTAATTTCTTCTGTATATTCAGAATAATCATAATCTCCTGATGTTCTAGAAAGAACTGGTGTTACTGTATATTCGTTTCCAGAACCAACTAATTTTGAAATTGTTGGATTAAGTCTTTGGTTTGATGGACGATTTGCTATTGACCCTTTAGATACATGTGCAACCCATTCAGTATCCATGTTAAAAAGATCAACATTATCAAGAATTCCAAGACTTGTACTAGTCAAGTGTTGTGCTGTCCAAGTTATAAGATTAGCATCAGAATCGTATTTATTGAGACTTACAATAGGTGTGTATGGGTCTGCATTTGGCGAAAAAGTAGAATCAAATGTTGAGAGATATATATCATCTTTATACTCTACTTTTTTAATTTCTTCATGTATAGCCCCAACTGTTACATAATTTTGATTAAGGTACATTTTAAATTTTCTTGCGTCAGAATCGTAATATACTTGATATTCTTCTGGCATTATATTATACCCCCCGTTTGAGAAGATACGATAGGATCAAATATCATACTAGTTGAATCAAAATCAGGTGGAATACTATCTAAGGTTATATACCTCATGAATTGTATATCGCCAACCCAAGATATATCTAAACCGCTTGTGCCGTTATATTGAAATGAAATTTCCATCGGTGTAGCAGATGAATCTGTTGGTCTTGATAAACTATTTACAATTGGCCTCTTATTTTCAGAATCTACAGATTTTCCAATAAAATGTAAATGAGAACTTCTATGCATGTTGGACTCTGATATATCATATGCTTTAATATAGAAGGTTTTGTTGTCACCATCATGACCTATTTGTAGAATAGAAGTTTTATAATTTTCAATAGAATATGACCAATTAATACTATCTCCTATATCATCAGAATCTTTAAGGTGTATCAAAAAACTTGGTCTCGCGAAAGCCAGATTAGAATCTGGTTGATATATGTATGTGTGATCATCTCCTGTTATAGTTCCAATATATGAACCACTTGATTCTTGAACTAATGGAGAATTAAATCCACCGAAGCCATCAGATTCATATATAGGCATAGTTTTCCTGATAGGTCTGTAGTTTGAATCTTCAACTAATCCCAATGTCATGTTTTGTGGTCTTGGTGCAACATCTGCATTAGTGTATTGCCAAGCAGCAGGTGGCGCACCATTGATTTTGAAAGGCATCTTGAAATCAATATTAGCACCCTCACCAAATACCTCAGTACCATATTGTTCACTTGAATTATCATCAACTAATATAGTATAAGCACTTTCTAGAGCATTTGGTAAAATACCTACTTTGCGCCATGATTTAACATCAGCAGTGTATGGGCTATTTTCATTTGCTAAAATGGATGACCCATCATGTGCCGTTAGAAAAACATCATCTGGTTCTTTTGTAAGTTTGTCACCAAACCCAAATTCTGTTAAAAATTGTGCAGCGTAATCACCACTTCTTTTTTGATTTCTAGTTAAACGAAATTCTTTTAGCAAAAAATCTCCATATATATCTTCATAAATTCCAAGAGTAGGATTCCAAGAGTCTTTTTTATTAAACATGATGTTATCTGTAATAATCAGAGAATTTATGTCTAAATTTATTGAACTACTATCTACCTTTATACCACCTATATAAGTTCTCATTACGTTAGAGTCTCCACTGTAGTTTAAAGATGTGGAGAACCAATTCCCTAAAGTATAAGGTACATTATGTAATTTATCTTGCGAAGTGCCGTGTGTTATAGTACCATCAGTGCTATAACTAAGTACAGTATCTACAATTTGAGGATTTATGATTAAATGTGTACTACTATCATCTTTTATCGTGGGTGCTGAATCAATAGTATATTTGAGAGGATACTTATTACTATCATGGATAATAAAATCTCTAATGTAACGAAATTTATTTCCTGCTGCATAATCATCTATGTACCACTCTGACATAGAATTTCCTGTAGTAAAAGTTGTATCTACCGTACCTTGATTTATTAAAAGTTTTCCTTCAAATGTTGGAGAATTAGTAGGGTTAAGTAAATCATATGTTGGACCAAAATCTTTTTGAAAAACACAATCTTTAATTATAATTTCATTAACATTAACTTTACTGTTTTTAAAAGACGAATTATTATTTCTATTTGGAACTAACCATGATTTATAGTTTGTAAATATACATCCTTCAAATTTTATGATATTCGCTGATGTTCCTGCATTGGTAGATGATTCATATGTTCTCCACCCAATGTCTTTATTATCAAAGTCAAAAATGCATTTAAATGCAATACCATGTGCGCTTTTAAAAATAATATCAGGGTTAATTTTATGATGTGCTGCTTTCTTGATATTCATAAATGCAAGTTGAGTATTTGATGTAGTTGCTTCATCAAAAATTCTATGTACTTTAATTTTCAATTCTACATCATTAGGATTATCTGTTGTACCACAAATTAAAAATCCTACGTCAAAAAAGATACTAGTCTTGTCTCTAAAATTAACTTGAGTACCATTCTGTGAAGCCGAAACTTCATATTTTCCAGTAGGTAGGACTAAAGCATCACCTTCAGATAATCCCGCCAGAGCCGTTTTTATATCAGTATTTTGACCACCAGAATAATGTACTATAGACCCTCCAGTTTTAGCAACATAGTCTGTTGCATATTGCAATCCAGTTTGTTCACCTCTATTATTTCTTACTGCTTCAGCGATTGTAACAGAGCAGTCTTTAAAATCACTATACATTTGAGGATTATATAATAAACTAGATTTTAAAGTCCCTTCCCAAGTAACACCAAGAGAGTCCATACCAAATGCACCATCTCCAGAAGAACTTGAAGAATTCCTATCAGCAGAAGGAATAGTTTCTATTAAATCAACTGGATCAAGTTGCCATGAATTAGCACCTAGCCTGACCTTTGAATGAGAATGTACACAATATTTTCTATGTTCAAAATTGTCAAAAAGTCTTCCCCTTTTAAATTTGTGCATCAGTGCTAGAGACGTATGCATAGCCGCTTTGTTTACATCAGACCTAACCCCAGATACTCTCTGTGCGCTTCTTGTTTCAATAAAATATGGTTTATCACTGAAAGGCCAACTTGTACCATATTTTGAAATATACTCTGCTGGTGCTAAACCTTGAGAACCATCAATAGATAACATTATTTGGTTTAATATTCTAAAATTAAAAGACCTATCTTGAGGATCAGCCGTTGTTCCTGGATACCACGATGTGTAATATGCCCTGAATGAAACGGCAATGTTTTGGTTCAAATATGGCGAATAGGCGTTACCTCTATGATCAGGTTCTATGATCATTCCACCTACGTCTACGCCGTTTGAGTTATGATTTTGCGGGTAATAACTTTCTGGTGGTCCAGGCCATTGAGATGGTCTAATAGTACCAAACTTGCTGGCTTGTCGGTTATATTGATTTTCAGGTATTTGACTATCAGGCATTTCTAAATTATCATTGATCCAATCCATATTACTTATAACACCCCCCACATTCTTATGTGTACCTAAACGACCACCTAAACCTCCGAATACACCATCAATTATTAGGGCGTCTTTTTTAAGAGTATTAATATATGGTTGAATATTATTAATTACTTTAAATTGATTAAAAGTACCTTCACCATCGTCGTGCCGATAGTCTGACCCATGATTCTGACCCCTCGTATCGCTAACGGCAGGAAGTACCTTGCTTCCATCCGAAGCAGCAACCTTTTCTCCCTTTTTTAACATAATACTATAAGGAGCATCATTCTCAGGAAAATCTACATAACCGACATATGCAGCACTCGCGAATATATAAATTCTACTATCTGGTTCTGATATGATATAAGATACACGCTCACTTCCAAAATCCTTAACTATAGGGTATACATCTGTTTGATATGCCGAAGCACCAAATCCATCGTCACCTAATCCCCCTCTAGGGACAAATTTATCAGGAGCAATTGAAGCAAAATCCTGTGGATGTGGGGCTGTTGGAAAACCATCCCCCATATCCCCAGTTCCAGAAGGACGTTTGAGATCATAACTAACCCTATTGATATGGTTGTCAAGATAGGGTGGATCATACTTATAATCTGAATAATAGTGGGCTGATCTGTGCCTTCTAAGTGAAGACCATGCACCTGTAGAACCACTTCTACCATCACCAGAGTATCTATCTATCGGTCTGTTGAAAGGCGTGGTGCCATAATAATCATGTGAGTTATCATTTATGGAATAAGAATAAAGACCATCAATTCTAAAGTTACTCGCTTGTCCATATGTTTCACTAACAAATTGCCCATCAGTATACATATAAGGGTGAACACCGATTTTAGATGTTTCAAAAAGAGTTAAATATACTGGACAGTTTGTTCTATGATATTTATGAGTATTAGTTTTGGCAAGTTCTGGCCCATAGAATACTGATTTTTGAGCGAACCACATACCAGTGTAATTAGCAGGATGACCACTTCTATTATCAGCAGGGTCTATTTCAATGTAATAAGTTTTAGTGCCACCTTTTTGTATTGATACATTATCAATATAACTATAATTTCCAGCAGAAAAAACTCTCGCCCCGCCTAATAAATCTCCTCTAGAACCATGATTTCTATTTATTGTGTCGCTTTTACTAAGCGCGATGTATGCGCTATTTGTCTCGGCTACAGGGTCAACTGAAGCAGGTGTAAGACAGTCAACTATTTCTTGGTGTGTCCAAGGATCATAGTCACTTCCTAAACTAGAATTCCATCTATCCCCCCAATATGTTGTTAATCCACCTACTGGTTGTCCCGGAGTTGATCCAGATTGTAAATACTGCCCTTTATTATTCTCATGCCACGCTTTTACAAAATCGACTGTCCACTTTTCTTGTTTTAGCCCAATATTTTCTGATATTCCATCAGTTTGTTTAACCTTATATGACGCCAATCCACCAAATTTAAGACCAGTTCCAAGACTACTAAAAAGACTAGCGTTACCTTTCGCAACACCATTGCGCACCCAATTAGCAGGTGCGGTGTTATATGCATGAGAACGATTATTGGGGTCATCTTCCAGAAAAAATGATCCTAATGGTGCTGGCTTGCATTCATTTCGGAGTGGTGCAGCCGAAAGAAAATCTTCTGAATTTTTTATGGAATATCCATGCTCACCATATCCTGCGATTGGTAAATGATCATCAGTATACCAACGATCTGGTCTTCTAAATGCAAGATCATACGCTTCTGGATATTTATTAACATGCTGATAATAAGCCGCAAACCACCATTGCTTAATCGGATTTGGATAAACTTCGCTAATTGGGCCACCAGCGTCATCTCGGTTCCGTCTTCCACCGCTAAAATAACGATTGTTCCCCACATTAATATTTCCGTCCTTGAATTGTGGCATCCACATCCATCTAAGACTGTATCCGTACCATTGCGAATAGTGTTCAACATCATAAGCAGGAGTGTAACCATCTGCATGAGTATATCCAGTAATATTTTGCTTACTTGCACTGGGAATATTTTCGTTTAAACCATCGTAAAAATGTTGTGGTCTATAACCACCAACGGCATTCGCCATAGTATATTTTGCAACCAATCGCGCATTTGCATTATCTCCACCCATCCCACCACCTGAACCAAAACACCAAAGAGGGAATCCAGTATATCCATTGTTAAACTTGCTGTTGGAATATTTATATATGTGGTGTATAAGATTAATAGGGCGTCTTGTTACTTTACTTACCTCTTGTTCACCGTCAACAGTGCAATTTTCATTTGTATATGCTAGTTTGCTTAACTTTTGAACAGTAGGATAATCATAATAATAGTTCCAAGACCCATCTTGCTCATTATTCAATGTACTGTAAGGAAATATATCGGTATTATAATTCTCAGCACCATCTGATCTATTTCTAGTAGATGAATCTAGCATTGAAGGTGAATTTGTAAATGTTGCATTACTCAAATCTTCAAAAGAAGTCAAAGCCCATTGCCTAGCAGGTAGAGATTTAGTAATAGAATTAGAGCCTTGATAATTACTATCAATCCATAATCTAACTCTTCCTGGATCAGTGTTTACGTCCCAAGAAATTGTATGAATATCATTATCCGCTGGTGCTGGAACTATTAATGATGGTCCATCATTACCACCCGCTGATAATTTTAAATCAGCCCCAGAGTTTATAGTTTGTAATTGTACTCTATTTACTGGCCCACCCATGAAAAATAAAGTTTTATCTGTTGGTGACATTGTTGTTTGAACAGTCCATGAAGAAGGGACTTTTCTGTCCATAGTAAAAATATTCATAAAACCTTCATCAATAATATATTTAACAGATGCTCCATCATCAGGAGTTCTAGTTAATTCAACAGAATCTCCGTTTTTCCATAATTCATAATTAAACCCATCAAATGTAAGTGCATTATGCGTCCAAGTTTTTGCATCAAGACTACTGGCATTAGATGTATATTGAACTCCGTTTACAATAATTCCTTCTTCATTTAGTACTAAAATATCTTTAAATTTATCCACTACAGAAAAAAGAGTGTCATTTATCGCAGAGTTTTCTTTACGATACCAAAATTCAATAGTAAATGGTGAAAATAATACCATACTATCAAGGCTACTATCAACAGTAATAAAGTCAAGACTACTATCAAAAAACAATGAACTATTTCCATTCTTATATGGTCCATGTTTAACTGATTGAGTACGACCATATTGAGTGATTGTATGGGAATCTGAAGAAAAATCTAAAATAGAAGAAACTCTTGGGTTTGCTATATCAAATATTGAAAAATGATCAGCAGTACTTTTATTCATCCAGAATTCTATACTAAAAGAATCTCTTACCCCAGGAGATAAAAAATCAAAAAATGTACTATCTAACTTTAAATGTGTACCATCATCAAAATCATAAGAAAATGATGATGTGGTACTTAAATCAAAAAATCTGTAAATAGCATTATTTTCTTTTACTACTGCCTCATCGCCCTCAACTACATCAACCGAAGATATGTCGGCCTCTGTATCACATATTTGAATATTACTCATTTATTTCTCCGTAAATAACCAACCATTTGCGACATTATAGTATACTAGCCCAAACGCCGCCCGATCAACATCAACAGTCAAGTCAGAATCGCTTGCTTCTATTTTGTGACCGTTTCTATTTATAGTAATATTATTAGTGTTTGCATTTCCAGTACCATCAATAAATCTAATTTCATCACCCAAATTAGCCGAAACTGGAAGATTAATAGTCTTGGTAGTAGACGTATTAATAATCAATCTTTGATTAGCAGTTGCCGTTACTGGTGTACTAGTGATTTCTGTCCAACTTGCCGCACCAGCAGTTGTTCTTGCTGCAACATAATCACTATCAATCAAGTTAATAATTGAAGCACTGTCTGTTCCACCACCACTTGATCTTGCCGCAATATAAGCACTGTCAACAATGCTAGTAACAGCAGATAGTCCTACTCCAGTTGGGTTAGATTTTACCCACTGAGAAGTATTATCACTATCAGTATAGTAAACATAAGTTTCAAGTGCTTCTGGATCAAACCACATAGAACCTACGCTTGGTGATGCAGGAGGATTATCAGAAATTGTTAATCCACCACCACTACTACTTGACCTTGCTGCAACATAATCACTATCAATTAGAGAAATAGCAAGTGAACTATCTAATCCACCGCCACCACCACCAGAAGTTTGTCTTGCTTGCACATATGCACTATCAACTACAGAAATTACAGAAGCATTTATAGTACCAGAACTCGCACCTATTTGACTTAATGCGTTAATAACAAGTTCATCACCAACTTTTGCACCAGCGACAAGAGTAATTGTAGATGTATCAGTAGTATTGTAATCTGTACCCTTTAATAGATTTATACCATTTAAGAATACTGTAACTGAATTAACAGCATAACTAAGAGTTGCACTATTGTTATCTGAACCAGTAAATACCGTTTGATTTGATGTGGCTGTATAATAATAAGATGTAATAGATGATGTGAATGCAGTACTTCCACTTGATCTCGCTGATACATACGCACTGTCAATTAGTGAAATAGCAAGTGAACTATCTAATCCACCGCCGCCACCACCACCAGAAGTTTGTCTTGCTTGCACATAAGCACTATCTACAGTAGATGAAATATCATCAAAGTTTGCTAATTTTATCCAATTTCCAGCGTGAGCGAAATAACCCTTTCCAGTACCATGAACGTGAGCAAACATTCCATGATATGTTGATGCGCTTGGAAGATCACCTTCTACCGAATATACATTTGAGTAAAGCATTTTTCCAGTGGTAGTAATATTATTACTACCCATGTCAATCGCACCTGTCATAGTGCCACCAGAAAGAGGTAATTTAGCAGCAATACTATTTGTTAGAGTAGTGGAGAAATTAGCGTCATCTCCAATCGCCGCCGCCAATTCATTGAGCGTATCCAATGTAGCAGGTGCTGAAGCGACTAATGCCGCCGCTGCACTATCAGCAATTGATCTTATATCTGAAGTTCTTGCTAATTCATGCCAATCAGCACCAACAGCAATTTTTGGAAGTTGTGCTTGGTTATCATATACAACCATACCTTTATATGTTGTAGCACTTGGTAATTGATTAGTGAACGCAAAAGTATTATTATAGTAAATCGTATTACCACCAAAGTCAACATCTCTAGTTCCAATACCAGTAATTGGATTAATGTGTGCTGAGTCTATTATACTTCTAATGTAAGGAGTAGAAATAAATCCTTGTATATATCCACTATCTGCTATACCTTTAACATATTCACTATCAATAAAGGTTTTCACATAATTTGAATCTGCATAAGTTTTTATGTGACTTGAATCTGCAATACCTAAAATATGTGGAATTGTTACTTTATTAAACGGTACTCTAAGATCAACATAAGCACTATCAACAAATCCCAATATCGCATCCGAATCTATTCCTAGAACTTTAGCAGAATTACCAACATTATCTGTAACCTTTAGTCCAGCAGGAGCAGCCGTTATTCTAGTGTTACCTATGTTTATTGTACTACCACTTAGATATAAATCTTTAAATTTCTTGGTAGGTGAACCAATATCAAAGGCACTATCCAATTCTGGAAGAATATGTCCAGTTGCTGCTAGTTTAGCATCAATAACAGTTGTTACATATGCAGAATCCGCTGCCGATAAAATGAACGCACTGTCGTATTTTGTATCTGTAATATTAAATACATATGCACTGTCAATGAAACCTTTTACATAACTTGAATCTGTAATTCCTTTGACATAAGATGAATCTATATGAGTTTTTAGATAATTAGAATCTGCTGCTGATTGAATGTAACTAGAATCTGCAATTCCTTTAATAAACGCGGAATCAACATTATTAGCATTTTTCACATATGCAGGAGTTATGAAGCCTTTAATATATGAAGAATCTATATTAGCTTTAAGATAATTAGCATCTGCAATTCCTAAGACATATGCACTATTAATGAAAGTTTTTACATAATTTGAATCTGCAAGACCTAAGATATAATCAGACGATGCCACAGTTTTTACATAATTTGAATCTGCAATACCTAAGACATAATCAGACGATGCCACAGTTTTTACATAATCTGAATCCGCTGCCGAAAGGAAGAGCGCACTATCATATTTTGTATCTGTAATATTGAATATATACGAATTGTCAATAAAACTTTTTATATAATTTGAATCTGCCTTTGATCTTACATATTCTTGAGTAACCGCTGAGAATATCCAATTAGAGTCAGCGCGAAGTTGGACATAAGAACTATCAATGAAATGCGATATCGCATCTGAATCTATTCCACCAAACTTTAAAAGATTTCCAGCACTATCAGAAAGTTCCAAACCACTTGCGTTAGAGGATATTATGACTTCTCCAAGTGAAATTGAATTTCCACTTAGATATATATCTCTAAATCTTTCAGTAGGTGATCCTAAATCATATACTGTATCTAATGCTGGGATTATATCTCCTACTGCTTTGTGAGTTGACATAATATAAGCACTATCAATATTCAATTCAGTTTTTACATAATCTTCAGTTACTGTGGTTTTTACCCAATCTGAGTCATAAATTTCTGATATATTAGTACCATCAACAAAGAAACCGCTATCAGCATTTATTTTTCCATTAACATCAAAGAGAAAACTTGGAGAAAGTTTACCCACACCAATAAATTTACTTGGGGATTTGTATGTGGTGTATGATGCACCTTCATCCCAAGGAGTTTCCAGAACTAATTTTTCACCGTTTACTTCAATATGACCATTGAAGATTTCTAACGCTGGTAGTTCCGCTGCGCCTGTAATGGGTTCTTGTGTACCATGTATAACAACTTTACCACCAACAGCAAGACCAATACCAGTAGTTAAACTTCCTACGGTTGGACCTAATGTTTCAATTGCTTCTTGTCCAGCAGTTACACCAGTTACTCCACTAGTTCTAAGTTGTGTTCTAATACCAGGTCTTGATGGGTTAGAATCCCAATGACTATAAGATATTTTACCAATACCAACTTTAGTACCATGTGTGGCCTCAAAGCCAGTTGGGTTTGTAAATTGGGCTTCACCGCGACCAAGAGCCTTTTCAAGAGTGGTCAAATCACCATACTTAGCAGAAAGAATATGCTTAACTCTAAATGCTATGATATCTCCACCAACAACACTATCAAGTTTATCATCAATATAGGCAGAATCAGGCCAAACTGGGCGAACAAGTAGATTAATAAATTCACTATCAATCATTTCAATGATTGCAGTAGAGTCAGCACCAGATGGATTAGAACCAAAAGAGTATCTTTCTGCTACATATGCACTATCAAAAAATTCAGTTGCTGAATCTGGTGTAATTTGATAATTAATAACATTAGTAAAATGATTTAGATAGATGTTACTATCAAGTCCACCAGTTGGAAGAATAACATCACCTTGATATGTTAATCCTTCAAGGTTAACATTACCATTAACATCCAGTGTATAATTTACATTAGATTTAAACACACCATTAGCATCTGGCCCATATCTCAAATAACCAGGAGTTAAAGTTGCAGTACTATTATCTAAATTAATACCAACAAACTCAAAATCATTCGCACCCTTATATACAAGATGTGACGAACCACCACTTGGACTTTTTTGGAAGAATGTATCGTTAGTGCTTGTTGTTCTGATATATTCTTTATTAATTATACCTTCAACATAATCTTGATCAGCCGCCGTCAAAATCCAAGCACTATCCGCTGCAACATATCTGATATAATTGTAAAGTCTCATACCTTGCATATAGAAGTCATGCTCATTACCAGCAGCATCAGTTCCATTAACATTGATTGGACCATTTACTTCAAGAGCATATTTAGTTCCAGCCCTTCCATTTTCATTAACTTTTTCACATTCAACATCGTCACCACCATCGCCGTAGGAACCATATGCAGCCGCACTTTTGAATTGTGTAGCAGTTGCTGGAACAATATTAACTTCATCTTGTTCAATTACAACTTGACCACCTTGAATGGATAGCGTATTATCAGTTGATACTGTTGTTGCTGTTGTTCCAAGTCCAATACCAACACTGTTCGCTGCGCTATTTATTGCACCACCGACTGTAATATTGGTTCCTAGTCCCAAAGCATTTTGACCGTATACAGTAATATTTCTACCTAAACCAATGCCACCTTGATTTCCTGTGGCCCCAGTAGCAGTAACTGTATTACCGATTGCAATAGCACCATGAGTGGCAACATTATTTCTACCAAGTGCAATTGCTTCAGTGTCCGAAGTATTACCTCTACCAAATGCTATAGAATGTGTTGTATTACCATTACCACTACCAAGATTTACCTCGTTATCATAACCAAATGCTAAACCTTCTTTTTGAACATCATTTGAAGAACCAAATGCTAAACCATTTAACTCAACAATGTTCTGTTTACCAAACGCTAAACCACCATTTGCAGTAATAGTGTTTCCTATACCATAGACCATCGCAGTTGAAGGAGTATTTGTGCTGCTAGTTGAGGCTCCAGACTGACCACTACCATATACAGAAACATAACTATTACCTGAGTTATTAGAACCGTAAATATTTGCTTTAGAGTTATTTGTGTTGTCAGTTCCAACAGTAATGCCTGGAATAGAACTTGTTCCAGCACCCATTGTATTATTTTTACCAATAACTACAGATTTGCTTCCAGCATCGTTTGAGTAACCAATAGATACTGCATCTTGCCTTGCAACATTGGGTAATGCTGAAGTACCACCACCTATTGCAACCGATCTTGCACCTAAAGTTTTTACATATATACCCATAGCAGCAGTTGCAGCCGCCGCTTGTACTGAACGGCCCATAGCAACAGCATAATTACCTGTATTTTGAACGTAACTACCAATTGCAACACCACCAGTTTTAGATGTGCTATTAAGACCGAAAATAGTACTATAGTTGGCTCCACTATTACCTTGACCAACCATAACTGCGCCTGTCTTACCAACCACATTATTACCAATGGCAAAACCACCGCTACCAGAATAAGCATTATATCCTAATGCTATTGATCCTTGTGAACCGTGACTTCTAACATTTTTACCAATTGCTACGCCATGATTACCAGCAAAAACAGAACTACCAACCGCGACTGATTTTTGTGATGCAGTACCTTGTGATCCAACAAAAACACCACCAGTACCAGTTACTTTACCGTCTGCGCCAATAGCAACCGCACCAGTACCACTTGTCACATGAACATTTCTACCCATCGCAACAGCATTTTTCCCATGCACACTAACTTCTTTACCAACACCAACCGCACCTTGTGCGCGACTTCTCATTATAATATTTTGGCCTATGGCGAGAGCATCTTCTTTTTGTAATAAATTATCATTACCAATAGCAATTGTATATTGCTTATCTAATTGATTATTATTACCAATTGAAGTTGTATCTTCTTTTTTAACTACACTGTTAGCACCAATCATTAATGATCTATCAGATGTTCTATAAGCAAGTAAGTCTCTACCTATTGCTGTAACATTGTTAGAAGTATTTGGGTTCATGAATGGGAATTGGCCTTGATCATTCGCAATTCCAGTATTGAACCCAATTGTTATTCTATTTCCTAATGAAGTATTGAAAGAACCCGCTGAGTTAATTTTTGATCCGAGTGATACAATTTGTTCTTTGTTATAGATGAATGAATTATTTGGAACTGGAGTGCCGCTAGTATTACTAGTAGGTCTTGTAATAATACCAATACCCATAGCAACACTGTTGCGCTGGGGCATATCAATACCTTGACCAAAAGCAACACTGTTATTGTTATTTTTAGATGCTGTTATCGCAGATTTTTTGACTTCACCAACTTGTACGTTAAAACCTAATGCTGTTGAGAAATGTGATGCCTTAGTGTTATTACCTATTGCAATAGACTGATATCCTACTTCACTATCTTCCCAATAATCACTCGCTCCTGCTTGATCTAATGCGCCTATTCTGAGCGCACCTCTCTGTGGTATCCACATAAATCTTGCTTCTGCGCCCTTATTAGGAACATTTCCACGAATAACAGTACTAACGTCATTATCTGCAATGCCAGCACCACCTGCGCCAGTAGAAATACCACTTTGGAAATTATTGGATAAGAACATTACATTTCCAGAGTCAACAACAAATCTTGTTGCTAAATCACCAGTTAATAAGGTCTTTGGTCCTATAATAACCGCACCTTCATCATCATAGAAGATTTTCTTTTGAACCCCAAGGGACACATTTTCAATCTTCCAAGGAGTTTGAAGTCTTATACCGACATAATCTGAATCAACGATTCTACCAATATGTGAATCAAGATCAAGTCTATGAGTTTTTCGGAAAATGTTTAAAGACTTATCAACATTTACTACATCAAAACTATCCACTAATATATGGTGCAAATTACCATTTGGTGTGGTAAATCCTTTACCACCAACGACAGGAGAACCATCGGATTCATATTTGAAAACTACATTACCAGCATCAACTTTTGTATTATCAAATGTCTGGAAATGATTTGATGACCGATCAAAGAAATGTTGAAAGCGTTGATATTTGTGATTTTCATGATTAGGATTAAGAACATTTTCTCCAAATGTTGTTCTATTACCAGAACCATCGGATTCATATTTGTAGAAGTCTATTGGCTCCCCAACAAACATACGTGACATTGAATCAAGAGTAAAGTCGCCATTAGTAAGTTCAAAACTTCCTTTGACATGAATTTTGCCAGTGTTAGTTCCAACATCAAGTGGATCAATAGTGATTTCACTTGGTCCTCTAATCAAAGTTTGATAAGAACTATCAATTTTAGCAGTTTTGATATATGCACTATCAGCATCTAATTGACTAATTCTAGCACTATCAACAAGTAATTGGCTAATGTAAGCGTCATCAATTTGGGCGTATTTGATATAAGCACTATCAACCACATCCCATTTTAGTTGTTTAATATAAGCACTATCAACATCTAATTGACCAATGTTAGCACTATCAACAATTAATTGGCTAATATATGTGTCTAAAATTTGGTCTGCTTTCAGAATTTTTATATAAGCACTATCAGCATCTAATTGACTAATTCTAGCACTGTCTGAAGTAAATTGTTTAATCGTAGCACTATCAGTTACTATCAAATGCCCAATTCTGGAACTGTCAACAATTAATTGACTGATATAGGAACTATCAATTCTGACGTACTTAATATAAGCACTATCAGAAACTAACTGATCAATTGATGCTGAATCAGCATTTACAAATTGGACAGTTAAACTGTCTTGCATTATAACAGGTTTTGAGAATGTCACAGGCTTCAGAAAGTTTAATACTGGTAGTGGTGGATTTTGTAAAATATCAACAACATGGGAATCCAAAGTAACTTGATATTGCGAATCAATATAGCGTTGAATTCCTGTAATTGTTCCATTATAACTACCATCAGACTCTACTTTGCCTAATAGCCCACCTATACCGTCACTATCTTGTTTCAAATGTGATCTTGTTCTCAAAGGTCCATATAAGAATACTGAACCATCTCTGATTGATAAATTATTTACTGTTAAACGAGTTGCATTTAGATCAATTGGATCAGTAGTTGCCTTAACATTTTGAACAATGTGAGAATCCATACCAACTATAAGATTAGAATCAAATGTGGTTGCTGGATTAATATTTTGATAATGACCATACCCATCTTGAGTTGCATCAATTAATGAGGCTGGTACTTTATGCGAGACTGTTTTCTTAGGACCAAAAAACCAAACTTTTCCAGAGTCAACATGAACATCACCGTCAAATTGAATTCTGTTTCTTACTACTGGATCACCACTACTCTCAAAGTGCATCCCACCCTTAACGACAAAACTATCATGAGTTGTTAGTCTAGAACCAGTATGAGGATATCCTGGATAAGCAGCATGTGCCATGGCTTCATTACCAAGAGTAACATGACCAAATAAATTTGTTGGACCGACAATTTCTGTTCTGCTTGTAAGTGTAGGAGTTCTATCTTGAATTGTGATTTTATCACCAAGAATCATACTCGCTGAATCTGTTACACCATAAGCAGATGGGAATAAACCAGGAACAACATTAAGATCACTAAACACTCTAATTTCAAATGAATCTACAATAGTGAAATCGCGGTCTTTTAATAATTGACCTTTTACTGTACCAATAGAGTCTGTGAGTTTAACAATTGGATCAACCACACCAAACAAAGAAAGACCAGCATTAATAGCGAGAGAATTATTAGCATCATCAATAATGTTGGAGACTCTTGGAATAGAAGTACCGCCAACCGTGATAATTCTATCACCAATAATAATTGATAGTTTAGAATTAGAATCACTCTGAGCAACAAGTTCTGCCCCATGAAGTTGTGTATCAGTATTTAATACTGATGGTTCTTTAATATAAACATTTTTAAGTCTATTTTGATTTGTCATTAAGTTGTGAGATGGTGAACCATAACCATACTGTGACGAATCAAAGAGAGTCCTATTGCCTAATGAATCATAGTCAATAAATCTGTTTAAAACTACTGTTGCTCCAGCAGAAGTAGTTCTCGTAATTCGTAAGAAGTTAAAATCTACAGAATCTGTAAACGATAATACAATATGAGAATCTGCATCATTGGGTCCAAATGCATTTTGAATTTGAGTATTATTCAAAGATACTGTTTGACTTTCTTGTACATAGTTACTATCAATTGTAAATACATATGCTTCTTCAAGAACATTATCATGTCCAAGAACTTTTAGACCACCTCTTAAATGAGTGCTATCGCCAACATATAGACCATTTTTTCCTTTTATTTGACTAGCATCATAAACACCAAGACCATCTCCAGAATCTCTACCATTAAATGATCCAATTTTAACAGCACCACCAATATTAACAAAAGAGTCAATATTAAAATGTCCAATAGTAGTTAAACCACCACCAATGGTTAAATCACTTTCAACACGTAAACTACCACCAATATATACACTATCAGATGTGATAAGTGTGGTAACTCCAGATACTGCACCAGCGACTGTTAAATCACCACCAATAGTCATACTATCAGCAAATGTAACTGGACCAGAAGCATTTAAAGATGTTACACCACTTAAACTTCCAGCAATAGTCACACTATCTTCAACTAAAAGATTTTTTTCAAACCTTGCGTTACCGCGAAGATCAAGATTATGAGTTGCTGAGTCGCCTCTTTTATTAATAGCAAGTTTTATATTACCGTCATAATATAACCCACTAGCATGAGTTCCATCATACAGTTGTCCTGGTGCGCCAATGTAAACCGCATTGAAACTATCGTGCTTCCAATAGTAATCAGAATCCCAAACACTAATAATATATGCAGAGTCAAGCATACTTCTAAAGAACGCTTTTGATTCTTCACTTGCAGTCGAATTCGCTGTAAAGGCTTCTTGCAAGAACTCAGCATCTATTTTACTTCTAATATATGGTTGATCAATATAACCAGTTTGTCGCAACCAAGCCTTATTGGGCCAAGCAGTTTGTCCACCACCATCGCCGCTAAAGACAATCGGTGGATTGCTAATATAATCATCACCTTCTTTATCTGTAGTCCTGATATTAATTCTACCTTGAACATCAAGTCCTATAGAATCTCCAACACCGCTACTAAAATCAGTGTGTCTGGTATTATAGGAAGCAAGTGTAAGGTTACTATCATCAGTAGCATCATCAATGGTAGTTCCAGTTTTACTTAGATTACTAGCGTAAGCAGCATTTCCACCACCATTAATATCTGGATTCCAACCCGTCCATGTTTGGTTATTTGTAAGACCTATCGCTACAGTTTTATGTCCATCGTTTGGATTATAAACAAGAGCATCTGGATAAATTACCCAAGAGTTGAATGAATCTACTCTTTGCTGTACATAGTCAGTATCAAAATAACTTACGACAGAACTAAGAATTTTACTATTAGGACGTAAAACATAACTATCAAAACTTAAATTACCAATATAAAAACTATCATCAACTGAGTTGTCTAACCAACGAACTGATCCACCAATTCTAATACTATCAGCAAATGTAATTGGACCAGAAGCAGTTAAAGATGTTACCCCAGAAACTGCGCCAGCAACAGTTAAATCACCACCAATAGTCATACTGTCTGTTGATTTGAATGTAGTAACAGTCGCTATTGATCCAGCCATTTCCAAACTGCCAACGCCACTTAAACGTCCACCAATCTGCATACTGTCCGTACCCTTATAGGTAGTAACAGTACCCAACGAACCAGCCATTTCCAAACTGCCAACGCCACTTAAACGTCCACCAATCTGCATACTGTCCGTACCCTTATAGGTAGTAACAGTACCCAACGAACCAGCCATTTCCAAACTGCCAACGCCATGTAAACGTCCACCAATCTGCATACTATCAGTGCCTTTATAGGTGGTGACTGTTTTGAGTGGCCCAGCCATAGTCAAACTGGTAACGCCATGTAAACGTCCACCGATTTGCATACTATCGGTGCCTTTATAGGTGGTAACGGTTCCTATTGCACCAGCCATTTCCAAATTCGCGACACCACTTAAACGTCCACCAATCTGCATACTATCTGTTGATACAAATGTTGTCGCAGTTTTTATTCCACCAGAAAGTGTTACTGCACCAGCAACTGTTAAATTGCTATCCATTACCACATTTTTGCCAAAAGTTGACGTACCATTGAAAGATGATATTCCGTTTACATTTAACTTTGTTCCTACAGTAACAGAATCTCCAAATTTACCATGAGTATTTACATCTAAATATCCACCAGTTCTTAAATATCCAGTAGAAACATCAAGATTACCACCTACAACTAAATCTTTACCGATACCTACAGAATCATTAAGTGTTACCGTACCTTGAACGATAAGATCACTATCTATAATTACACTAGATTTAAATCTTTTTGGTGCTATAGTACCAGCACCACCAGCAACAATCGGAAGTGCTTTTAACGATACGTATTGCCCAAAGACTATTTCAGCAGTTGGTACGCCATTCTCTGCCGTACCAGAAGAATCAAATTGTGCTGAATCATACTGTGTTCCAGTATTACCATAAACATATGGAACAGTACTACCTAATGTAATATTTCCTGCTGCTCCTTTATTGCGAGTTGTCCCTTTTGATGTATTGACACCTACGCGAGTGGCTACATCAGCAAATGTCGCACCATCATATAATTCAAAACTATCGCCTATCCCACCAACAATATTTTTTATCGCAAATATAGAATCATTTAAGAATTGTCCTATATTAGTTAAACTTGGTAAATTAAATTCAACAGTTTTACCATCAGTCAAAATACCATTTGTATTTCTTATGATAACAATACCCGGATTAGATTGTGTAATATTTACAACAGTTGCTGTTGGTAACGGTACAGCAGCTTGTTCAATTTCTATTTGTTTATTTGAAGGATCAACTCCAGCAACATAATCTCTAATAT
>CERZ01003402.1_pt1 | contig 42301 bp, 46 predicted proteins | sample 531151 | NCBI WGS metagenome assembly CERZ01 (sample SAMEA2621448, study PRJEB7988) | marine metagenome | biome: marine biome (ENVO:00000447); feature: deep chlorophyll maximum layer (ENVO:xxxxxxxx); material: "saline water (ENVO:00002010), including plankton (ENVO:xxxxxxxx)" | depth 40 m | reverse complement strand
AATCAGAGAAGAAGATTGACGCAATCTATGAACACCAACAGTATAAGCGTCGAGACGGTGTAAGGCTAGTGTATGTCAACAACAAGTAAAGTGTGGGCATCACTTATTGAACGAATTGATAAGTGTAGTCTTAACTACACCATAAAAATATCTGGACCAGAGGTCGAAGCTATCCTAGCAATCGACACGCGATTAAAGCATATCGAATGTAAACTGGAAGAGTTGCTCGATTTGGTGGCACCTGATGTTTAAAGAAGATAACATTTACAATGAAACTGACGTGGGGAACTTTATCAAAGAACTCCACGAAACTACCGTACAACCTTTGGATGATATAGAAAATGAATCATACACATTGGTTAGAAGTAGCGAAGACGTTGCCACTAGGTCACAAGACCAGAGTTGATTGTAACAAGTGTGGTGTTGGTACAAATACCAATGCCATGCTAGTAAGTCACGGTAACAAAGCCTATTCAGGTTTCTGCTTCGCTTGTGATAACAAACCGTACCAAATGAAGGGTACACAAACACTCGAAGAATTAGCTGAGATTAGGAGATTAAACAATGAGCCACTATATAGAGGACGCGGAAGCACTCTTGGATTACCAGAGGACTTTACAAACGATATCCCAGTGGAAGGTAGACTGTGGCTTTACAGCAACGGTATTACAGAAAAACTTAAAAACCTCTATAACATCGGATATTCAAAACGCCTACAGCGCGTTGTCTTGCCTGTATACGATTCCAAAGGTACGCTTATCTGGTATCAATGTAGGGCACTTCTCAAGGGGCAGCGACCCAAGTATTTACAACCATCATTGGACAAGTCTGGCGTGGTGTTCAAATCCAAATCAATACAAAATCAGAAAACTACAAAAGAAGTTGTTATCGTTGAAGACATTATGTCAACGATACGAGTTGGAGTTACTCAACAAACGTACTGCTTCCTCGGGACGAAAGCAACTCAGACGCAGCTTAATAGGGTTGCGGGATTCGATAGAGTCACCATATGGTACGACAACGATAAAGCGGGTAAAGCAGGAAGTCGAGCTATTAGACAAGCTCTATCTATGGTCACAGACGTTAGAGAAATTACTACAGCACTAGACCCAAAAGCATATTCTAAACAACAAATACAGGAAATATTAAAATGATTGCACCACATGTAAACAGTGAACTAGATTTAGTACTATATGGTGATAAACCACTAGGAAGTGTACCAATGGGTAGTGTAACTGCTGGTATCGTATTTGAATCAAACCAAATCCATACGTTTGTTAAAGACAACAATGTGTACTTCGCACTAACTGAGGCACCAATCAACGCCTACAAGTTCTTGAATAGTTCTGCTGCTGCACTAGTAGTACGTAGTAAACAGGAACACCAAAGATTAACCGGTAGACTGTTCGGCTACACAGAAGAACAGATTGATGTGTTTATTGAAGCAAACATTGGATGTTGTTGTAGAGATTGTGTAGGAGTAAACAATTATGATAACTAGAAAAGAGTACATGGAAAATAGTGGAGAGTTACACCAACAGTACTACAAACAATTTGTAACAAACTGTACTATCGAGTGGGTAAAGAATAACATTGGGATAGATAAGATAATAGTATCTAAAGACTTTCACTTTAACGACTTGGGGTACTCCCATAGATATTCTCATACTCTAAAAACTAGTACTTGGATTTGGGACAACGCGCCAGTGAATGTAGACAGAATGCGTGAGTGCGGTGAATGTCATACAAACCCGTCACTTGGTGCTAGAACATGTGTAGCAAAACAGGCCGCAAGAAAACTATTGGAGCAATACAAAAATGGCAATAAAACTTAGATTAGAAACAGAAGAGATACTAAGTGCGTGGTGTGCTCACCACTTACCAGAAATTGTACCACTAGATAGATATAACCCATCATTCGAAGAACTGGAAAAACAGCGTGAGGCTGGTGAATGTTTTGTATTCGCACACGGTAGTAGCAACACTATATTCAATAGAGTACAGAGTAAACTAAACTACCGAGCATGGCACGACACGATGCACCTATGGAATGGTATTGATTTTAGTGAACAAGGTGAGGCTGATGTAGCAATAGCACAAGAAACCTACGCACGGGACGTTATGGGTATCTGTGAACGTGATGCAAAACTCTTGCGCCTAGACATTGAACTACATATCAAACACTATTACATCCACAAAACGCATCCAGAATATCAGACAGATATGATAGTGGACTATCTACTGTCAGGTGATGATGCACTAGAAAAGAATTACGGGATTTAATTATGAGCGCCACGGTACTAACCGAGATATATAGATTCGACGAGAAGGACGGAACATACTCAGCTTTTACTAACTTAGTATTCTATGGTGATGAATGTATCATAGTTGGGCTACTATCATTCAACATAGCAATGAGAAAAGAGTTGTTTGCTTACTTACGAACACGGGGTGTATTGTGGATACGTTTTACCCATAAAAACAAGAAAAGAATTATTAGATTAACTAAATAGAGAGTAACATGGCTTCAATTGACTTAGCACTACTAAGAGTTATCAAGTATCGTGAACAATACCAAAAGGTTGAGCGATACATACCAGAGGGTGCAATTAACAAACGCACTAAACTAGTGGCTAAAGACATTGGCCGCTACTTCGAAGACAACGAAGACGAGACAGTTCTAAACTTCCACTCGTTTCGTTCACTGTTCTTCACATCATACCATCGTAAGCTAAATGGGGCTGACACAGAGTTCTATAACAACGTGTTGACTAAAATGGAAGCTGATGTACCGGACGGTGTAAAGAATAGTCTAATCAACCAACTACTAGAATTAGAGTTCGCAACAGACCTCGGTAATGTAGTTGACGATTACCATAACGGTGAAGAGATTGACATCGTAGATGAAGTAAATCACCTAACTAAGAAACTTGACCAACAAATGGTTCGAGCCAATGCGTTTGAATATGCTGACCTTGATGATAGTTCAGTAGAAGAAAACGACGATGTTGGGTTACAGTGGTGTTTACCAGAACTCAACGAACGCTACAGACGCATTCAGGCGGGTGACCAGACGATTATAGCTGCAAGGCCAGGACTTGGTAAGACTACGTTCCTAACGTGTAACAACGTGGCTATGGTTGCCGATATGAAGGACACTGACATTATAGTGTGGTTCAACAATGAATCAAGACGACAACGTATAATGAAACGTCAGATGCAATCAGCACTTAAAATGACAAATGCTGAATTAGGTGAGCTTAATAAACAAGGTAACCTACACAAAGAATATTTAAAAGTTATGGGTAGAAAAGACCGTGTACGTGTATACGACATACATGGTAAAAACAACCTGTTCCTTGGTGACATCTTAGAAAGTATTGTAAAGGAAGGTTTAACCATCGGAGCTATAATCATTGATATGTTGGATAACGTGAAGTTCCCAACTAGACGTGAGCTACGAGAAGACCAACGACTAGAAGAAATGTATAAGTGGTTCCGTGAACTAGGTGTTGAATACAACTGTCCTACGTTCCCAACTAGCCAAGTAAGTAATGAGGGCGCTGGCCTACTGTTCCCACTCCAAGGTATGTTAAAAGACTCGAAGACTGGTAAACAGGGTGCTTGTGATAATATCCTTATGATTGGTTATGACGACGATACAACTAATCCAAACAACCGTGGCATTAGTATGCCTAAAACTAAGACATTACGAGCAGGGGCACAACCGTTGTTCGAAGAGTATATCTTAGACGGTGATAGAGGTGTCTACAAGTAACCTTAACAACTAATCAAACCACTATACAGCATAAAACCTGTATAGTGACCACAGCAAGTAACAAACGGCATTGTGACTTGAAGAAGTAACAAATAATACTTTACTTATAGCGACTAACAACCAACAAAGCGGCTAAAAGTAAACTAAAAATGAGGAGCAAGGCGAATGAACAACAAGCAAATTTTAGATAATGCACCAGAGGGTGCGACTCATGTTTTATTTCAATCTTTAGATAATATATACATCAAATTTGATGTACACACGCAAGGTCGCTTGTATTGTAAACATAAAGAAGGGTGGAGGTTAGCTACGCATGTTTTTTATGCGCGCTTACGCTCATTATCCGACCTACGCAGGATTGTGGAGATTGAAGCGCAACTAGAAATGGCTAAGGAAAAAAATTACACACTAACGAAAACTTATAACAATCTATTCGACTCGTATCAGTACTTAGAAGATGAAATGATTGAAATTAAAGGGCAGCAAGCACAGGAGCAAGGCGAATGAGGAATTGGTGGGTGAGTGATATTAATTTTAACTTAAAAGTTCGAGCATACGACCCTAATCATGGTCCTTTGATTGCGGCTGGTGAAGTTCAAGAGGTACTTGATTCCATGCAACAAGAACTTAACAACCGCTCTCAGTGGATTAGTGTTGATGATAGGTTGCCTAGCGACACAGAAAGATTAAAAGAGTCTATTGTTCTGGTCGTAAGTTCAGCTGGCGTCGATATAGCATTTCTTAGAAGACCTAGATTGAACGACAAGTATTCAGTTTTCTTGGATGAATGGAGGGGTTTTGCAATTGAAAGAGTAACACACTGGATGCCATTACCCGCACCACCAACACAGGAGGATTGATTGTGAACCATGAGCAGCGAGCTAAAAAGATGCTCAGAGAGTGGTTGTTTCAAAGCTGCGGCTATTGGGACTATGAATCAGATAAAGAGTTAGACAAGTTCTTTCACCACTTAAAAGAAATGATGAAAAAGGAGTGCTCCAATGACTAACAAATGGAAAGACGGACTACCGCCAGTAGGTGAAGAGTGTGAAATAACAGTGCTTGATACAGATGGATTGTTCCGAAATTGCAAAATTCTGTACATAGATAGTATGTCAGTTGTTTTCTCGTCGTCTGCGGCATCATCAATGCCTAAATATTTGAGTGATGTTAAATTCCGCCCACTAAAAAAACCCGAAGAAGTGGAGCGGGAAAGGGTTGTTGAGCTGGCTTTTAAAACGCTAACTATTGATAACAGCGATTTGACGTACAAGATATGCCAAGACCTCTACGATGCCGGATTACTCACAGATAAGAAAGTGAAGCCTTTGAGTTATCAGGACTTCATTGAGCTTATTAATAAAGGGTGGTCCTACGAATTAATGTATGAAGACCTTATTGAAAACAAACATATACTAAGGGGTTCAATAGAAAATGACTAACTACACACCAACACAGAAGCAAGGCGAATGACATTATTTTTTCTAATGATTATACTAATGTGTATAGCTATATTAGTAGCACTCGGGGAGGAGCCACCATATGCGTAAAAACACAAAAAGATTCTTAATAGCATTATGCACGATAGTACAACTGTTAGGTAGTAGGTATCGAGGTACGTGCGGTGAGTAAATTCAAAGCAGTTATACTAGCTACTATGGCAATACACGCACTGTTCTTCGTCATTGTTGAAACAGTAAAGTCAGCCGCAGTATCGAGGACGTTCTACGCGATTGTAGCAGCCGTATGGTTAGTAGTAATCGTACAACATTGGTGGTATGAATATGGACAATTCTAAAGCCGTAAAAAGTGATGGTGGTTCATCAAGTTACTACGAGTTGCAAATAGACGGACACCACCTTGAAACACACCACGTAATCTCTGATGTATTTGGGAATGACTTTGACTTTGGTAACATGTTCAAAGCGTTAGTGCGTACATGGGGTAAATTACAAGGTGGTGGTAAACAGGGTACGACTATTGAGTACGACCTAAACAAAATTATATACACTTGTGAAAAATTAAAGGAACGGTATGTCAAAACTACGTAAGTTGTTCACAAACGAGGAAATCCTAGATGCAATCAATAGTACCAAAAGTGATGGTGCTGCTGGACGTAAATTAGGTAAACTTGGACGTGGGCACATATCTAAGCAGTTGTTACGTTATTGGCGACGACAGCTAACAGAAGTAACAAAACGCAACGGGGAACCGTATGCAGGTACAACCGTGTTGGACCGAAAGATTAGAAACGAGGAAATCACTTTACGTACACCAAAACGTAGTGATGACTTTCGTACAGATGTTGTTAAACAAGACAACAGCCGTATCCTAATCATTCCAGACCAACACGCACCGTATCACCACAAAGACGCAATTGATTTTCTACTTGCCGTGGCAGCTAAATTACAACCCACACGGGTAGTTAATCTTGGTGACGAGACTGACGGACACGCTTTATCTATGCACGATTCTGACCCATCGTTAGATTCAGCAGGGGTAGAACTGTCTAAGGCACGTGAATTCATTGGAGCACTTGAACGTGTATTCCCAGTAATGGACGTGTGCCACTCAAATCATGGTAGCTTAGTCTATCGACGTGCGTTTAAATCGGGTATACCAGCAGAGTATATCAAGTCGTACAGAGAAATTTTGTTTCCTGACGGCAGGGGCCAAGGTTGGGATTGGCGAGAGAAACATCGTATAACACTACCGAACGGTGAAGATGTTATTTTCCAGCACCAATCATCCGGTGACACACTGAACAATGCAGCGCATGAACGTGCTAGTATTGTCGAGGGGCACGAACACGGTAAGTTTGAAATACAGTACCGTAGTTCGACAACCGCCCTATATTGGTCACTTATCTCAGGGTGCTTAATCGACCCCAAAGCCTTGGCCTTTGCTTATGGTAAACTATTCCCTAAAAAGCCTCTACTGGGCTGTTCAGCCATTATTGACTCAATCCCTATATTGATTCCAATGGAACTGGATAATCACGGTAGATGGACAGGTCGCATTAGTGGGTTGTAGTGGGAACAAGTAACAAAGGCTACACAGTGACACGTAATGGTGTCACTGTAACAAAACCAGACTGGATGTCTGATAACTATTGGTACAAGTATGAGGCTCCCCGCGTTGGGAAACTTTACGGAAGTAAGACTAATGACCTATACGGCAGTACCTATGAACGACCGACACACGGAGAAGATGAACGAGGTGAAGGTTGTGATGGTGGCGCTTGCGCCATATAAATTAATATGCACTTGAAAGAGTGCGTATTCACATGATGATTGAGCCTTTAGGTTTGGTTGACACCGATTAAATAGCGCTGAGTTTATCAGCCAGTCATCAGTTGAATGCGTTTAGGGTTGCACATTTGCGGCCGCGCATTATTAATTAAATAACAGGAGTTATTATGAAAACGATAATACACGTTAATCAACATATTATTAAATCAAACAGAAAGAATAATGTAACTGAACCTGTATTAACTTGTAAAAGTTATAAAGAAAATAGGTATGCAAAAACAGCTATCATAATGAAAGACGGTGAAGAAGTGGGTAGATTTATATATAGCCCAGACAAGCCACTATCCTGTGGCGCACACGTCTGGTTCGAAACAGAAAACCAAGTATCGGTGATTAAATGATTAAAGAACTAATAATGGGTATTACTTCACCGATAGTGGGTTTTTTTACCAAACGTAATGACAACAAAACGAAAGTAAAACAACAACAGATTACACGCTTGATGAACGCAGAAGATAAGGAAGGTGAATTAGAAACCATCTTATCAGAGGGCATGAAGTACTCGTGGAAGGACGAATACTGGACAGTGGTACTATCCATACCAGCAATCGCTTGTTTCTTCCCACAAGCTGCACCACACATCTACGAAGGATTTGAGATACTAAAGACAATGCCAGAGTTCTACCAGTATTGGTTAGGAATCTGTGTACTAACATCATTTGGATTAAGATTAAAGAAATGAACATATTCACATTCGACTTAGAAGTCGAGAACCACAGATACAATAAACGAGTAGCAGGACCATTCTGTCCTGACAACTACGTAGTACAGATAGGTTGGAAACTTAACAACGGTAAACCACAGGAACAGTACTACACAGAATTCCATCGTGATAACGTCTTACCAGTCGATGTGATAAACAAATTACAGAAAGGTGATATTATCAATGGGTTCAACGTCAAGTTTGATTTGTTATGGGTATGGCGTGAGCCGTGTCTAGTGGCAGCATTCAAACGTGGTGTACGAATCTATGACGGACAATATGCCGAGTACTTACTTGGTGGTATGACACAAGACGTACAGATGATTTCTATGAACCAGACCGCAGAACAATATGGCGGTGGTTGTAAGATTGACGCTGTAAAAGAAATGTGGGAGAACGGTGCGCTCACAAGTGAGATACCACGTGGCCTACTAACGGACTACCTCATTGGTGACGGTGAGAGTATCGTAGGGGACGTAGAAAACACGTATAAGATTATGATTGGGCAAGTAAAGCGTATGACCGCTGAACAACCCAAAGAATTTAAAAAGATGATTAACTTTCGATTCGACGGTTTACTAGCTACCACAGAAATGGAATACAACGGTATGTATGTAGACCCGCAGATTGCAGAAGAAGAACGGAAGTCACTTGCAAGTAACCTACAGATAGCTACCAAGGAATTAGACGAGTTCGTACCAGAATTACCAGACGAGTTGACATTTAGTTGGGGTAGCACCCAACAAAAGTCTTGTCTGATATTTGGTGGTACTATTAAATATGGTAAGTGGACTGTAACACCAGATGAAAATGGAAACACTGTATACGTACAACAAACAGTAAAGCAACCTTTGTTCACAGTGAACGGTGAGACACTACCTGTACCACTTGAAGACTGTATCTTAGCTGGTAGTCTGTACGTACTGTTAACAGATAAATCAACCGAGAATAGCTTCGAACACAAGGGCGCTTGGTACATAGTACAAGACACTTACAAATCCGGTAAAAACACGGGTTTAGGGAAATTTAAGAATGTTAAACAAGATGATAAAGACAAGCCGAAAGGTTCTATTAAGGACCACTATTTTACTTTCAGTGGTTATACTTCCCCTAATCCACGTTGGGCAGGGAAAGCTACAGACGCGAAAGGTGGCCCGTTATATTCAACTAACGCCGAGACAATTGAAGCGTTATCAACTAGAGGTATTCCATTCACTGATACGCTCGCAAAATTCACAACGTACCAGAAAGACCTAAGTACCTATTACTGGGTAGAAGACGATAAAGGTAGTCGTAAGGGTATGTTAACCCTAGTTGGTGATGATAACATTATCCACCACGCGCTTAATCACACAAGTACCGTAACAGGGCGTATGTCTAGTTCTAATCCGAACCTACAGAACATACCCCGTGGTGACACATCGAACGTTAAGAAGATGTTTACCTCTCGTTTTGGTGCAGACGGTCGTATGGCAGAAATTGACTACTCTCAACTAGAGGTAGTTGTACAGGGTGTATTAACCAAAGATAAACAACTATGCGAAGATTTAAACAACCGAGTAGACTTCCATTGTAAACGCCTAGCAGCTAAACTTAATGAAGATTACGAACACGTACTACACAAATGTAAGGTAGAAAACGATGAATTATACGGAAAGATGCGAACAGGTGCGAAAGCATTTTCATTCCAAAGGGCTTACGGGGCAGGAGTGGCTACTATCGTTGAGGCTACGGGAATGTCTAAATCAGAGGTGGAAGCGCTCGTATCCGCAGAAGAAACTCTCTATCCAACAGTTAAAAAGTTTGACCAAGTACTCGAACTCCATATTAACAACAATGCTACAAAATCCGGCGGACAGCTTTTCCACAATGGAATTGCGTTCAATCAGAAAGAATCTACTTGGCATTCACCAACTGGTACAATGTACAAATGGAAACAAGGAATCACGCCTGAGTTTATGCACGAAAAAGGCAAGTACACAGGTTTCTCTCCTACTGAACGTAAGAACTACCCAGTTCAAGGGGAGGGCGGATTTATAATGCAGACCATGTTGGGTATCGTATGGCGCCATTTTGTAGCCAACGATTACTTTAACGGTGATGTATTATTAGTAAACAGTGTACACGACTGTCTATTATTAGATGGACGTGATGATAAAACATTAAAACCTGTACGTGAAGACGTGCATAGGATTTTAGAAACAGTTCCAGAGGTATTCAATAATGCGTACCCAGAGCTAAAAGTAAGTGTACCGTTCCCTGTAGAAACAGAGGTAGGACACGATTTATTTAACATGACGGTAGAACATCTACCAAAGGAAAACACAAAATGTCATTAGACTTAAATGCTATTAGCCAAGCGGCTGTAGAATCAGAAAACACATCGGTAGATAGTTCAGGTGGTTTTACTAAACCTATTCCACTTGCAGGAACAACACTTGGTCGTATCCGTGAATACGTAGAGTTAGGCCAGTATGCACCTGACGAGAAAGGACAAGCACTTGGTTATAGTAACGCCCAGAAGGGTTACCTAATCATTGAACTACTACACAAGCGTCACCAATATGAAGTAGGTGATAAGAAAGTACCACATGAAGTCAAAGTATTCTTCAATAAAGGTGTTAAAGCGACCTCAAACTATAAGAAACTGTTCAAAGCATTGAATGCCGCAACAGGTGGCACAGCTAAAACGTTTGTAGATTTAATCAACAAACCATTCAAAGCTAAAGTAGTACTGAAAGAAGTTGGTACAGGTGAAAGTAAGAAAACTTACGCAAACCTAGAAAACTATGACACACCAGAACGTGAAAACGACGAAGGTGAAATGGTCCCAGTACAAGTACCAGAACTTAACGGTAAGATTCGTCTATTCTTATGGGAAAATAACACCGTGTCTGACGAAATGGTCAAGGCAATGTGGGACTCTATCTTCCAAGAAGGTACTTACACCAAGAATGCTGGTAAAGATAATGAGTCAGAAGAGTCTTTAAACTTTGACCAAAACCGTATTATGACCAACCTACAATGGGAAGGTTCACGTACACAACAACTTGTAGCAGATGACGGTATCGACCTAGACGATGCACCGGAAGTACCGGAAGAATCAGAAGCTACTAACGACGAAGAAGTGGACTTTTAATTATGAGCTTAGACTTGGCAGCAATAAGTGATGCGGCTGCCGAGTCTGCACCAATGGCGACCGCGTTTGTAAAAGGGCGTGTTCTCCAATACGATGCAGACTTCGGTTGCTATGAGTGCGCGTGGTTAGAAGAATCTATCAACAGTAATATAGATACGCTAAAGAAACACATTGATGTTAAACGCCAAATGGCGGGTGCAGAATTCGTTAACGTACATATCACGTTAGGTATGAAAGGTGGCCGCGACCAAATGGCAACCGTTAAACCGTACCAAGAGCAACGTGCAGGTAAAAACCTAGAAATCAAGGAACGAGTAGCAATACTCAGAAACTTTTTAGCTAATTATTCCACAGAGATTGTGACCCCTATCGTAAACAGATTACAGGAAGCAGACGACTCCTTAACACAGATGCAAGTTGCAAGTATACAAAAGCACAGTAGCTTTCAGTACTCTGTAATTATGTCAGGTGATAAAGATTTGTGGATGTCAGAAGGACTACACTGTGACCAAAAGACTGGTAGGATATATGAGGTATCAGGATATGGAAAAACAGAATACCGTGATGTTGGTAACAAACACCCCAAATTAGTGGGTGAAGGTACTAGCTGGTTTTGGCACCAAATGCTCCACGGTGATACAGCAGACAATATCGTAGGATTACCTATGTTATCCGGTAGATTACTAAACAAGTATTTACCAACCAAGAAATATAACGCTAAACGTAAACCAGCGTCATGTGGTGAGGCTAAATCAACAGCCATACTAAATGGTGTGACTAACGACAGAGAAGCCTGTAACAGAGTGTTTGAGGCGTATAAAGACCATTGGCCCAATGCTACAGAAATGTTAGTTGAGCAAGCATTCTTATTATGGATGAGAAGAACTTCTAATATTGGTGACTGTATAGAGTTTCTAAACGAGTCTGGTCTAATATGTGATTTCAGTCCAGCACAGAAAGAACGTCTACAAGAGTTTAAACGGTTAGCTAAAATACAAATACAAGCGAGTGAAGAATGAAGTTACAGCGCGGTAATAAGATAGAAATACTGGCGGGTAAATATGTAGGGAAGGTAGGGTGGTTTGTATGCTTTACAGATAAATACCCTCTATCAGATGAGGCGACTGTACAAGTACGAGTACAGACTGGTACGGGTTGGAAAACTTTACGTATGCACTTGTCGAATATAAAACTTAGAGGATAATATTATCAAATTCATAATTGCGGTAAACGAGTCAGAAGACTTACCAGACGGAACTAAAGGTTCTGTAACATTCGACCACATTGAAACTAACTCTGTGTGTCGTCGTACAAATAGACGTAAGCTACATGCCTACCTCAAGGCACGTGGAGTACCAGCAAAGTATGTTAAACGAACCATGAAAGAATTGGGGTTCGATAATGCAGCTTTAGGTATTACACCAGAAGAACGTAAACAACTGAGTGAAGCAAGAGAGTACAGGAAAACGCTATAATGGCGGTAACTAAACTCAAGACCACTCAGGTAGCAGGAGTACTGGCACAACTAGTGAAGAAGCAAGGTGGTAAATGCGCTATATGCGGTCACCCATTCACACAGAGAGACGTGCCAGTACTCGACCACTGTCATCGTACAGGTTTCATACGTGGTGCATTACACAACAGTTGTAACGGCATTGAGGGACGTGTAAAGAAATTAGCCCAACGAGGACACAAAGGTATAACCGCAGAAAAGTACGTCATTGGATTAGGTAAATATATTGAGACACACTCCAAACCTAAGTACAATTACATACACCCCAGTCACAAAACTGAGGACGAGAAACGGTTAGAACGAAACAAGAAAGCTAGATTAGCTAGGGCCAAGAAAAAGAAGGTGTAGTATGAATATAGCCGACCAGATAGCTTGGGAACGAGAATGTTTAGACCGTGGTACTGAGAGGTATTACGCCAATCAAGACCGTTTACGGGATTCAGGACAATCGGACCAAACTGATGTTGGTTCCTATTTATTGAAAACCCGATTACAAGAGACCGCAGAACGCCTCAATCTCATGGCTAATGCCAAGAGTGCGGGGCGTGGTCAAAAGTACAACAGACTGTTAAAACAAGTAGCAATGGATGAAGATTATCTAAAAATAGCCTACATCGGACTACGTGTTGTATTCGACAGTATGTTAGAAAAACACAAAAACAAAGTAGTCAACGTATGTATGAACATAGGTACACGACTAGAATCTGACCTCAAGTGTCAGATGTTTGAAGCAGAGCATCCAGCGTATTACGATACAGTTAAACGTTCATTCAAACAACAGAACATAACTGACTTCACCCACATGCACAAAGTAATGAACCTGAAATTTAATCAGTTCGGACTAGAGTGGAATGAGTGGACACAGTTATATAAAGCACACGTAGGACAACGAGTCCTCACAGCGATTCTACACGTATTTAGTGACGTACTTTACATGGACTTACAAAGGACAGGTAAGAAGACAGTATACAAACTAGAGACAACAGCAGAATTTGACATATGGGCAGCAGAGTTCGAGAAAGAACGGGGCTTCATGTTCCCATTCCTACTCCCACTTAAAATCCCACCTAACGATTGGGCTGATAACACAACCAATTCAGCTTTTTATACAACACGTATGAACGTACAGTTACCTTTGATTAAGGCACAGAAAGGAGACGCGAGAAACTTCGTATCCCAACATGACCCAGAGGCGCACCGTACAGCAATCAACAAACTACAAAAAACACCTTGGAAGATAAACACACGAGTCCTAGACGTACAGAGAGAGATTTACGACAAGAACCTATCCATTGGTATGCCCTCTAACGAGATAATCACACCACCAGCGTTTCCAGAGCATTTAAAAGATATAGAGAAGGAAAACTACACCGCTTTACAAACTGAGGAAGTATCCCTATGGAAAGAGAGAGCCAAGGCAGCGTATGGTAGAGAGAACCAAAGAAAAGGACAAGTCTTATCGTACATTAGAAGTTCTAAATTAGCACTAGAATTATCAGAGTGGGAGGAGTTTTACTTTGCCTACAACTGTGATTTTAGAGGTAGAATATATTGTGCAACGTCCGGTCTTTCACCACAGGGTGCAGACACAGCTAAGGGGTTATTGTGCTTTGCAAAAGATGTAGTGCTAGGAGAAGATGGCGTAAAGTGGTTAGCGATTCAAGGAGCAAACACCTATGGCGAAGATAAATGTACATACACCGAGAGAGTACAGTGGATTAAAGACCACGAAGAGGCTATCCGAAGAACAGTGGAAGACCCTGTTGGATACAGAGACTTTTGGGGAAGCGCAGATAAACCATACCAGTTCTTATCGTTCTGTTTTGAGTGGGCAGATTGCTCATATGGTAGAAATACGGGAGCAACATCTAAAATCCCTATTGGACTCGATGGAAGCTGTAACGGGCTTCAACACTTCTCAGCTATGCTCAGAGACCAAGTTGGGGCAACAGCAACTAATCTCACGTCTAACGACAGACCAGCGGATATATATTCAGAGGTCGCTACAGTTGTTCGACGACATTTACGGGAAAACTCTGACCCAAGAGCTGCAATTTGGCTACGAGTCGGTATTGACCGCAAGTGTACCAAACGGCCTGTAATGACATTACCCTATGGGGCAACACAACAGTCAGCCCGACAGTACATCATGGAGTATGTTGTTGATAACTGGATTAAGTTTGACTTACCAGATGACCGTCAGTTTGAAATGGCTAGGTTTCTAACGCCCATCTTGTGGCAATCTATAGGGGAAGTGGTAATAGCAGCCAGAGGCGCTATGGATTGGTTACAGAAGAACACGAAACATGACTTTATGAAGTGGGTAACCCCATTGGGCTTTCCAGTATACCAATACTACCAAAGACCGAATACAGTAGAAATACGTACTCAGTTAAATGGTGGTTGTCGTTTATGGATACAGGACTATGAGGACGCAGTACCCAATAAAGTTGGACAGCGGAACGGTATAGCACCAAACTTCATACATTCGATAGACAGCACACACATGGTTATGACGATTAATGAAATGGGTGGTGAGTGTCTAGCTATGATACACGATGATTTTGGAACTCACGCTGGAAACACACAGAAGTTGTTCACGGAGATTAGGGTGGCATTCTTAGTTCTATACGCTACTACCGACCCACTAAAAGATTGGGCGAGGCAAGTAGATGTAGACGTGGAAACACTACCAGAATTAGGTGACTACGATTTAAACGAGATACAGGCTGCCGAATACTTCTTCGGTTAGCCCTCTTATGGAAGGAAAATTCTAATGAGTAAATTGAATGATTTACAACATACTAAAGACCCACGGGGATTAGTACAGCGAGATTTAGATACATTAAAAAAAGTATTTAAACCATTAGTAATAAAACCAAGTACAGATACTAATACTATAATGTATCATGCTGGTATAGATGCAGTTGTGGACTTTATAGAACGTAAGCTGGTGAACTAATGGACTTAGAACTGACAGAAACTTGGTCACACCTATCAGTACCCCAACGAAGGGATAGACTTGTAGAGTTAGAGACCAAGATGAAAGAATTAGAAGATGAACTAGGTATTGACATACCCCCAGTGGAATACCATTGCGGTGGTGTCTATGCCAGAGAAATTAAAATACCCGCAGGTACAGCACTCGTTGGGGAAATACATCTAAAAGACCAAATAAACGTAGTATCACAGGGTACTATACGTGTGTCTACAGAAGAAGGTGTAAAACTTATACAGGCACCCTGTACATTCATATCACCAGCGGGTACTAAACGTGCTGGCTATGCAGTAACAGACACAGTGTGGACCGTGTTCCATGCCACAGAGTCTTCCGACGAGGCGACTATACGCGAAGAGTTTATAGCCCCTAATTATGAAACATTAGATAAACAATTGGAGAATAAACTATGAGTTGGATAGCGACAGCCATTATAGGAACCAGTGTTGCTGGTTCAATATTACAAAGAAAACAATCCAAGGAAGCTAAAAAACAAGCTAAAGCCGATGCGCTCGAAGCCGATAAACAGGCACGTAAAGCAGAAGCCTTTGCGGAAACTGAGGGTGAGGGTGTGGGAGCACTGGGGCAGATTTCACTAGAAGTTGACGACGATGAAATTACAGATAAAGTAAAATCGTCTAGTGTGAGGATTTAGAATGAATAAAGAAACTCACAATGAGCATTACCTAGCGGGTGATTACTATCTAAAAGGTGAGTTTAATACAATGTCGAACAAACGTGAGACAGTATTAACACGCTCAGAAAAATATGCAGGGTGGACAATACCCTCTATATTCCCAGACAACAGTATTGGTATAGATGATGAAATGCAGAATGACTTCCAATCAGTTGGTGCTCAGGCTGTAAATAACTTATCAAACAAGATTATGTTGGCACTGTTCCAACCGTCACGACCGTTCTTCCGTCTAACACTAACACCAGAACAAGAAGAAGAAATCCTTGGTTCCGGTCTAGGCTTAAACTCTACTCAGTTAGAGGAAGCGTTAGCAGAAACAGAACGAGGTTCGATGCGAGAACTAGAAAAAATCAATGCTCGTACAACCATGACAGATGCGATTATACAATTAATCGTGACAGGTAATACGTTATTGTACATGCCAGAAGACGCAAGTATGCAGAATTACTCTCTAAGAGATTATGTAATCGAGCGCGATTTGCGTGGCAACATGATTAAAGTAATCATCAAAGAAACTAAGGCTGTATCTGGTTTAAGTGACGAAATGGCACAACTAGCAGCCGAAGCTAATCTAGGTAGTGAAGCAGATGTCAATATATTCACAGCAATACAGCGGATTGGTCCAGACCAGTATGTAGTATGGCAAGAATTAGAAGACTTCTGTTACTGTCACAAACGTATCGGATATTATAAAAAGGATGAATTACCGTGGTTACCACTTACATGGTCATTAGCAGGTAAAAAGGATTACGGTACTGGCCTAGTTGAAATGTATGCAGGAGATTTCCACACACTGTCAACCCTAGCCGAAGCTATCCTAGATTATACTGTTATTATGACAGACGTTAAAATCTTAGTAGACCCAACAGGTATGACTGACGTTCGTAAAATTAACGAAGCCGCCAGTGGTGATTACGTACACGGTAGAGAAGAGGACTTATTTGTTCACACAGCAAACGTGCAACAAGGTGCAGATTTCCTAACAAATCAATTCAATTTGGTTGAGCGGAGAATTGCAGCAGCATTCCTACTTAATACGTCCGTAACACGTGACGCTGAGAGAGTTACAGCCGAAGAGATACGAATGCAAGCCCACGAGTTAGAAAGCTCGTATGGTGGCGTATACTCACGATTAGCAACAGAGCTACAATTGCCCTTAGCTAAACGACTAGTAACCAAATTTGACGGTGCCTTAAAAGATATTGAACCAGTTATCGTAACTGGCTTAGAATCTTTATCAAGGAATTCAGAACTAGACCGTACACGGGCATTCTTCTCAGACTTAGTAGCTTTATCCGATGTACCGGAAGAAGTGGCACTACGTATCGACTATAGTAAATTAATCACTATGTTGGGCGCAGGTCACGGTATTGACTATAAAGATTTACTCAAGAGTGAAGACCAAGTGAAACAAGACCAACAGGTCCGTGCACAACAAGAAGCACAGGCCGCAGGTATGGTCGCGCAACAAGAAGCACAAGCAGGAACACAATAAATGACAACAGAAGTTAATGCACCAGCCGAGAATGCTGGTACACCCTCACCTAACGATGATTGGCAGAACAACCCCGCATTGGACGACAACGGTAATCCCGTAGAAAATCCAGCACCAGTAGAAACACCAACACCTACAGAAGATGTTACACCAGAACCTAAAGACGATAGTACTGAGGAACCAGCTAAACTAGATGAAACTAGTGAGCCAAAGAAAGATACGAAAACTTTCGATTCGGCGACAGCAAACCAAGTACAACCGTTCTTAGAAGATGCTGGCCTAGTACCGTCAGAAGTAGCCCAAACGGTTACGGAAAATGACGGTGAAGTCAGTATCGAAATTATGAAAGCTCTCGTAGAGAAGCATGGTGAAGGTGTTGCAGGGTTAATTAAAGACAAACTAACTAGCTTACACAATTCAAATGTTGAGGCCAGTAAAGCCGCAGACACGAAAGTGTACAACCAGTTAGAAAAATCCTTTGAAGGTATTACAGACCAATCTGGTGCTGAAACATTCAAAGAATTGGCAACATGGGCTAAAGATAACGTACCTAAGCAAGAACGAGTTGAAATCAACAAACTCTTAGCACAGGGTGGTAAAGCAGCCGAACTAGCGATTGACTCGTTAGTAAATAAATTTAAAACGTCCGACTCATTCGTATCACAACCCGCCGAATTAATGGCAGCAGACGGTGCGAACAGCGAGTATGGTGGCAAACCATTAGACAAAGTAGGATATGACAGAGAGTTACGTAAGTTACTCAATGAAGGTCATAACTATGATACTAGTCCAGAAATTGCAGCATTGAACAACCGTAGATTAAAATCAAGAAATCGCGGTTACTAAACTTAATAGGAAATTAAATTATGTCAATTATTGGACAAGCAGTCGCCAACAGCCAAGTACGTTCAGGTCACCAAGCTGGTGTCGATTCAGGTAATGTAAACCCACTATACATCGAGCAATACGGTGGTGAAGTTGAGCACCGAATCCTTAAAGATTCATTCATGCGCCAATTCTTCAAATTCAAAACGGTTCGTGGTACTGATACCATTACTAATGACCGTGTTGGTTCTAGCTCACTACAAAAAGTAGCACGTGGTATCCGCCCGACTGATAGCTCACCTACTTTCGACAATATCTCAATCAAGGTTGATACAATCGTATTGGCTCGTACTAACGAGTTCGTACTTGATTCGTTCTTGTCACACATCGACACTCGTAAAGAAATCGGTATTGAGCATGGTAAAGAAATCGGTAAGTTCTTCGATGAGTCATTCTTGGTTCAAGGTATCAAAGCATGCCAAGTAACTAACGTTGACCCAGACGGTGTTGTATCTGGTGGTTGGGAAGGTGAAACCCCAACTAATATCGTTCGTACCGCCCCTAAAGGTTTCCAAGGTGGTACTGTACAAGTACTAGCTGGTGCTAATGACGAGACTGACCCAGACTTGTTAGAACTTGCAATCCAAGACCTATGTCAGAAGATTGAAGAGAAAGATGTAGACGTTAGTGAAGCTGTGTTATTGATGCGTCCAGCACAATACTATGCACTACTTCGTAACGATAAACTTATCTCACGTGATTTCAGTTCAGTGAACGGTGATTACGCGAAAGGTGACGTACTAGAATCTTGTGGTATCCGTATCCAGAAAACTAACCGTTTCCCTAAAGTTGGTGATGTTGGTCAAACCCACTTCCTATCAAATGCTGGTAATGGTAATGCGTATGACGTAACTGCAAACGACCAGAAATGTGTTGTATGTTTGTTAATGCCTAAAGCATTGTTAGCTGGTGAGACTATCCCACTAACTTCTGACGTTTACTTCGATAAGAAAGAAATGCAGTGGTTCATTGATTCTTACTTGTCATTCGCGGTTACTCCTAATCGTGCTGAAATGGCTGGTGGTATCTTTACCTCAACTGTAGCGTAAGCTATATAGTAACACTTTAAAAGGGCTTCATTAGAGGCTCTTTCATAAGTGGTATTAACACTTAGATGTATGAACAATTCCGTTCATATATCTGTTTTCTTTGCAAAGGAAATTATAAAAATGGAAGAATTAGAAGCAGTAAACATGATGTTACGTGCGATAGGTTCTAGTCCAGTGAATACATTAAGCGTAGCACACCCAGATGTGGTGAATGCGAGAGCGTGTATAGACAGACTACGTAAAAGCGTCCAGAAACGTGGTTGGTGGTTTAACACAGATTACAACATAGACTACCAAACAAACGAGTTAGGTGAAGTATCTATCCCACAACAAATCACAAAGTTCATATCCAATGATGTTAGATATGTAAAGCGTGGTCGTAAAGTATATGATGCACATAACCAGACGTTTAATATAGGCGTAACCGTAACAGCACTTAAAACAGTGCGTCAGTTAGAATGGAAAGACCTACCATCGAGTGTACAAGAATACGCAGCGTACCTCGCCTGTGCTCAATTCATTAGTGATGAAATCGAAGACGCGAACAAAGAAGAAAAATACCAAAGACTAGCGGGTATTTCTAAAGTAGACGTAGACAGTGAGGACTTGGATTCAGCTAGAGTAAACGTATTTAGTGGTTCTCGTGTATCAAGAGCACGTGCGGGACAACAACCGTATCAAAGACACTTTAATATACGTCCAAATAACTACAGTTAAGGAATTACAATGAGAGTCGAAGGTACATTCAAAACACCAATCCATGGTGTCAGTACACTGGCCCCTAGAAATAGGGCCGAAGGTCATGCAGAGTTACAAGAGAACTTTCGCTCAGACCCCGTACAAAAACTAACACGTAGACCATCATTAGTGTATTGTTGTACGTTGGCTAATATAGACAGTAATAATGATTTTAAATACCATGAGTATAAAAAGGATGGTAACATATTCTCAGTCGTGGTAGATACTACATTGGGTTGGGTATACTGCTTCAAAGATTATACACTATTAAAATCTTCGGTTAGTATATCGTCCTATCTACAAGATGGTGATATAGTAATGAAAAGTGTAGGTAATACAACCTACCTGTTAAACAAAGATAAAGTAGTTACTCGTGGTTCCAGTACTGACTCAGTAGTAAAAGTGACGCACTTAAATGTGACCTCTGCTTTAAACTACGGTGAGACAGTACGAGTAAACGTCTATACAAATGGTTCTGGTTCGGCACCCGTAACAGTGAGTTATTCTGTGCCGGACCTTGGAACAACAGAACCAGACTATGACACGGCTGACCAAGCAAGAGCAACCGAAGCAGTAGCAACGGGTCTCGCTAACGCAATTAACAATAACTTGTCATTGAACTTCTTTTACGAAGCAATAGCCAAAAGTTCATCTGTAGCAATATACCACAAAACCCTAAATGTGTGGGTCGAGGCAGACGTAGAGACTGGACAAGGTGACCGAAGTTGTAGAATGTTTAATGAGCGTATCGAAGACGTGACAGGATTACCATTGTTTGCTGTACATGGAACTGTGATAACAGTTAAACCAAATCCAGCACGTGAAGCAGGGACGTACTACCTAAAAGCAGAACGGACAGCAGATGACCAAGGAGTGGCCTCAAAGTACCTAGAAGAGTGTGTGTGGGCTGAAACACGTTCACCACATGAAGCATATGACTTACAGGCAACGTCACTACCACACACGGTAGTATTTGACGAGGACATCAACAACTTCCAAGTAACAGTAGGTAATTGGTCCGACCGTAGAACAGGGGACGACACATCTTGCCCAGTACCTGATTTTATTAATCATAAAGTCCGTGATATTGGCCACTTCCAAAACAGACTTGTGTTCATTGCAAACGGTCAAATATTTATGACCGAGACCGACGACTACGAGAACTGGTTTAGAGCGTCAGCAGTAAAACTGTTAGTGTCAGACCCTATTGGACTAGGTTCAAACGCAGTAGATACAGAAGAGATTGAACACATAAGTTCGCATAATCGCGACTTACTACTAGTCTCACCTAATGGACAATTTAAAGTATCAGGTACACAGGCCGTAACGCCACAAACCGTAAGTATGCCGAAGGTTTCATCGTACACTTGTCAAACCGCAGTAGCACCAGTAAACATGGGTGACTCTGTTATGTTGGCAATACAACAAGGTGAATCTGGTGGTCTGATTAACTACACTACTAAAAAAGCTACGGAACAAGAATTCGGAGAAAACGTATCCAAGCACGTAGTGGGTATGCTTAGTGGAAATGTAACAAAAATGGTAGGTAGTGTGAATTCTGATATGGTCGTTGTAATGACAGACCAAGGTGGAAACAACACCGTTTTCGTGTATGAACAGTTCAGTGAACAAGGTAAACGTGTTCAAAGTTCGTGGAGTACTTGGAAATTTCCCGACGATTTAGATGTAGTTGATTTAAAATTCGTTGGTGACAACCTAAAGATTATTACAAAGCAGGGTGGTGTATTAAACGTTTACAGTGTAGACCTATACTCACGAGTTAGTAGTAAAACAGACGAGGTATTCTTAGACTACTTTGTAACATTAAATTCTACAGACGGACTAACAACCACATTAGATTCAACAGCACCTCTATCACCGGACACGATTATAGTGCAAGGGGACGGGACGTTGTATGAATTGAGTAAAGTGGGCTTCTCAAGGGACGGCCAAACGATTACTTTCGACGAGCCAGTATCAGACGGTGGACCGTGTGAGCTGTACATGGGAGTACCTGTAACAGCTAGGTACATACCAACACGACCCTTTATCCGTGATGAACAATCACGAGTAATTACCACAGACAGATTACGAGTAGCTCGATGGAACTTGTACGTAGCAGACACGCACGAAGTTACAGCCAGAATACACTCAGACTACGTAACACTAGACGACCAAGAATTTACAGGTCGTGTAATGGGGCAGACGAATAATATTATAGGTGAGAAACGAGCGTACACAGGTGACTTATTATTTAGTTACTCACAGGACGCAAACTTGGCTAAAATAGAATTCTTTACTGAGGGGTACTTAGGACTCACAATTAGTGGTATATCGTGGAACGGTCAGTATCACAAAACGAGTAGGAGAATATAATGAGTGCATACTACATGGCTATGCAACAAGGTGTCCAAGCCGCTGGTTTAGCACTGGGTGTGGAATCAGCAGAAACCGTAGCGGCATACAACAATGCCTTTGCAAACCAATCAAGAAAGTTTGCAGCAGCACGAGCACGTTCAGCAGGAGAGCGTAACATTGCGGCAGTCAACCAAGACAAGATTATGTCTAACACAAAGATACGCCAGCAGCAGGATGCAGCAGAAGCGTCAGCACGAGTATCAGCAGCCTTAGCAGGTGCGTCTGGTGCAAGTACGCAAGCAGTGATTGGACAGACCCAGACTACAGAAGTAATGGCAGAGGCAGCAAGTAAAAAGGCTCACGACCAACAAGTCGAGAATCTAAAAGCTGGTGTCTTCAATGCCACTACACAATTGAACAGTAGGGTTAGACAACAAGAGACTACTGTACTAGGTGGTCTGTTAAAAACAGCAGCGTCATTAGACTTGGACGACCTTAAAACATCTGAGGCGTTAAACAGTGATGCAGGAACATTAAAGTTAGACGAAGGTTAACAAGGGGTACAAAAATGTCCGAATTCGGATTACCAGCAAGAACAGCTACAAGTGATGCCAATGCAGGACTAGTTAATGCACCTTCTGTAAAGGAGGGTGCAAGAACCGCTGTATCACAAAACGTGAGAGCAACTAGTGATTTGGACCAAGGCGTACAAGCCCTTGGTTCATCATTAGGTAATGCGTTTACCAAAGTATTAAGAAACAAAGCTGAGTACATTAATGCTCAAAGGCAGTTAGATGCAGCCGCAAGGCAAGGTACTGAAAAAGCCATAAACAGTATCGACGAAGAAAAGAGACGTACCGGTTGGACTAAGCACGTGTTCGGTGAGAACATCGAATATAGGGCAGCACAACAACGTGCCGTGGGCAACAGTGTTCAGCAAACGTACTTAGAAGAAGCAAACAAGATACCTGAACGAGCAGCAGAAACACCTGAACAATATCAACAACGGTTAAGTCAAGCGTTAACAAAGCAACTCGAACAATATCCAAACGACCTTGAAACCCAAAGATTAATTACTGCAAACTGGACCAAGGCAACAGAACAGTTAACTAAGTCTCAGGCCAAAGAGCATTTCGGTTTCAATCAAACACAACAGCGGGAAACTACGCGCCAATCTATTGAGGGAACATTCGACACATTCTTAACAGAATCTACGAAGATTTCATCTGAGGCCGAGGCTACCGAGTTCACCCAAAAAGCGAAACAGTTCTTTAGTGGGGCAGGTAAGCCAGAAGGTATGGACCAAGTAGCGTACCGTGGGTTAATGAATGAGTCAATCGAAAAGTCATTAGCCGAGGGGAACATTGGCGTATACAACATGGCGAATGCTCACGGTTGGTTTGATGATTTAAACAAGCAAGAACGTGCAAAACTAGATGTAGCCATATCGAAGTACGATACCAAATCTGGTTACAAAGTTAGCCTATCGGTGTCTGAGGCACAACTAGCGGCTAAAAAAGCTAAAACTGTAGATGATGTTCTTAGTATCATATCGGAAACGGAGGAAGCAATTACAGCACATGAGGGACGCGCTTCTGGAACAGACCGTTATGAACTAAATATAAGTAAAGCTAAACAGAGTTTACAGAACCTTATACCAAAGGCAGTAGAGGCGGCAGCGATAGACACCAGTAAACAGGACCGATTAGAGGAAGTAATTGCGGCACAGAACTTATCAATTCAAGGTGACGCGAGTACTCTAGCTACTCTAAACGTAACTAAAAAAGAAGCAACAGCCGCAGCCGCAGAGAGGGAACGAAGACTAATCGGTGGTATCGTAGGTGATGAAGACATTACACAAGATGATGCAATACGCGCAGCATTCGCAGACCCAGCACTAGTGGGTTCAAAAGTCGTGCAAGTCTGGGGTGATGACCAAGCTGATTCCGGTATGGTAAAAGTAATGGGACAGTCGTATGTGAGTGGTTTCAGTGGTCCAAATATGGTAGACGAAAACCACCAGCCAACAGAATTAGCCAGAAACGCTATGAACTTGTTCAGTCAATTCGAAAATGAAGATAAGGCCAAGTTCAGAAAACAGTTGGGTGAGGATAACTACGACGAGTACTTGATTATTAAAGATGGTCAATTATCTGGTAAGACTTCTGATATGATTGCTAATGAGATTCAAGCATTCCATGATGCCAAAGGTTCACAAGATTTGTGGGCAACTGATTGGAGTGGTATTACTGGGGATGGTGTTAGTAAACGAGATTATGTATCTAGTTTAGTGCTAGACAACACCAAAACAGCACCGACCGGAATTGATGTAGGACGACACATGGAAACCTACAGAAAAGGTTTAGTCCATGGTAAGGGTGACCACAACATAGCTAAAGATTATCTATTCGACAGCTTGAAAAACAAATCTGAAAACTATCGTGGACAGGTTATACACAATGCTGACAGGATAAATAGCAAGTTAGAAAACCATACACTACCATTACTACTTGAAGGTATACAAGACAGAGACGTAAACCTAATGACTGGTGTAATCGCACTTGGGTTAGGTAGAACCGAGGACGAGTCTGGTAATCCCATTCAAACACTAGACAATGCAGCCATACGTGGTGACGTTAAATTTGAAGTAGCAGCAGATGGTGGATTATGGATACAAAGTCATAAATTCCAACATGACGTATACTTATCGACAGAAATGCTACAAACGTTTAGTAAGAAACTAACACAAGTAGAAAATGAACGTAAACTTGGTAAACAAATCAAAGAAGAAACGTTCATTAAACAACAATTAGCTTCACAGGGCGCTCGTAAACCGAGGTTCTAATAAAGGAGATAGTATGACTATCGTTACAAATCGTATAGATGGTGACACATTCGAAACTGAGGAAGGAAGACGTGTTCGCCTAGCAAACGTGAACACACAAGAATCAGTCCATAGTGATTCAGACAAGAACACTGCGGCAGGAGAAGCTGCGTCAGAGTTCACTAAAGACGTGGTCTCAAGTGGGGATGTTAAAACATCACATGATTACGGAGTAGACCACTACGGTAGAAACGTGAGTAATGTTACTAAGCGAATTAACGATACAGACATCGACCTTGGTTTGGTATTACTAGACCAAGGTTACTCCACGTATCAAACACGTTTTGGTGAGGCGAAAGACCCCGCATTACATGACGCATACAAAGAGTACTTCGCAAAGAACAGTCCGTACCAGTACGGTGACTTTAGACAACCTATGAGCCGTGAAGATTACGCAGCTATCAGTACAGCGCACACAGCGTTTACTGAGACATATGCCAAATTCAAAGACGGTGATGCAACACAAGAAGAGTTTGACCAAGCTACATATGAGTTGTATAAAGACCCACAAAAAGTGGCACACTTCCGTCATATGCAAGCAGGGTGGGGACAACAACTAAACAGCGAGACTATGGGTAGTTCTGATAAAGAGTCCATATTGTTTATGCTACAGAGTAGTCCAGAGGCCGCAGAACAATACAACAGGGCTGTACGTAACAGCCACTTATCAGTAATGCGAGCACCAGAACAAGAAAAATCTTTTTGGGAAAAAGTAGATGTATCGTTCAGTCAGATGAATAGTATATCCAACACACATGATACCTTAGAGCTAAACTACGCAAGGCAGAACCGTCAAGAATACGATGTGCCTGATACAATGCTTACAAGCGGTTTAGACCCAAGGTTTCATACCACTATCTTTGAAGAAGTCGATAAATACGGAGAAGCTGCGGGATTAGCTTTACGTGACCAACTAACACAAGATATTGAAAACAAAACTGTAATGGACAACATGGAGTGGTACGCACAAATCGGTTATGGTGGTTTGGCTATGTTGGCTGACCCGTTAGCTATTATACCAGCAGCACCTCTTGCTAAGGGTACACAAGCAACAATACAAGGTGTGCGTATGTATCAATTGGGTAATGCTATCCAAGGTACTCGTATGTGGACTCAGGGACGATTATTTGAAAACGTTGCTAAGGGTGTGACGTATGCTGGTGCAGGTGCGCTAGAAACGGGAATACATTCATTACCTATGCTATCCGGTGACCACACGTACACAGCGCGTGACTACGGCATGGATTTAATGGTTGGTGGTGTATTCGGTACAGTATTGGGTGGAGCTATTGATACAGGGGCGTACACACTCCAAGTACGTGATGCAAATCGAAAAGCAGTACGCGAGCTAGACAAGCATATCAAAAACCCAGAAGCACCTAAACATGGTAGTGAGGAACTTCAACAGAAAGAAGTGGAAACAGTAAACGCTGGTAAATCTCAGGAGCAGGTACACAACTGGACTAAAGGTACAGGTAAAAAGCAAGCACAAGAAGGGTTTACTCCTTGGGCAGCTATATCACAAGTATCTACGGAAGGTTACCAAAGTGCTGCAAGGAAGATTAGAAATCTGTTTCCAGATGACTCTTCTATGAAGGTACTAATAAATCAACAGGTTGGTCTAAACAACAAACGGTTAACACCGGAGACTACAGAAGTAGCTCAAGAAATCAACTCAGAGATTCTACACCTAGCATCAGTCTATCCTGATGGTAAAGTACCACCACTTGTGCTTAAAGAGATTGGTGGTGTTTCACATACACAGAAAGATGTTAAAACGGTTAATGTACTCGACCAAATATTGCAAGGGAAAACAACCGACACCGTAGGTATGATGACAAAGTACTTGGAACGGATTGAGAAACTACAGAGCGTAAAAGACTTAGATGCTAAACCAGTCTCACGTACTGATTTCTTAAATGAGTTCAGTGACTTATTGAAGCCAAAGAAAGCAATTGATGGTGACGTAGTTGAACTTACTCAAAGCGTACCAAGAGAGTTATCCTACATTAAGGATGTGTTGGAACTAAACAGGATAGCCGAAAAGTCTGATAACTTAGACCTACTAGAGCAAGTTGAGAAACTTAACGGTATAGTAGTGGCCAGATTACGGACAACTGATAATGCAGAAGCACCAGACATTCTAACACAGAAGACCAAATCATTTGGTAAGAAAGTTAAATTGTCAGGCCCAGAGATAGTAGCTAGATTAAAAGCTAAAGGACTTAAACCGAAAACCCCTGAGTGGAAAGCAGCATTTGCAAAACTGCGCGGTGGGGAAGTTGAAGTAGCACCAGAAGTGAATCAAGTAGGTAAACTGGATAAGGCTGTCACAGGACGTAACGTAACTGAGGCTGACCCAGATTCACCTGACTACCACAACATCACTGATGCTAAGATACGTTTAAGCGAGTTACAGAAACTACCTAATCCAGATAAGGACCAAATAGCAGAAGCTACAGCCTTACGGGACCAGATAGAGAATGCAAATTCAGAACGTACTCAAACCCTAGAAGCCGAAGTCAACGAAGCGGATTTACTACCAAGAGACATCTTTGTAACTGATACTGTATCAGCATATAAAAACCCTACAGTCGAGAACTTGACGAAACTACGAAATAAACTACGTAGTATTAACAAGAAGAACGGTAGTACGGTTGTCACTGGTAAAAAAGAACGGACTAAGCAAGTCAAACGTTTAAACGCAGTAAAAGCACGACTCAAGAAAAATAAGAAAGTGACTATACAACGTATGTTGGACAATGGTAACTTCGCTGATTTGATTGACGTGATACGTGTATCTCATACACTTGCAAAGAAGAAGAAAGCAGAACCCGTCAAGGTTGATACCAAACAAGTTGACAAACCTGATGCCAAAACCGAGATTGCAGAAAACATACAAAAGTGGGAACGTGCAGTACATGCTGCCAAGTTACGATTAGATGAAGCCCAAAAATCTGGTAATTCTAAAGCAGTTACGGAAGAGGGAGAAAACCTAGCACGTTTGGAAGCGATACACAAAGAAGCACTCTTAGATGCAGACGAGATTGACCTAACTAAACCAGTGACCGAAGAAGAAATCGACACTCTGATAAACACACCAGAACTACTATCAAGCACAGAAAAAGCCGATATTGGGGCCCGTGTTGACGCAGCAGTTGATGAAGTGTTGGACGAGACAGGTGATAAAATCTCAAATGGTTTAGCTGAGTTTGTACGTAGTGGTGAGAAGAAGCGGTTTGAGTTAGCAGCAAAACCAACCGGTCCAATAGACTACGTGGGACGAATGTTAACTAAGATGACCAAAAGCGTGGGTGAGATATTCATCGACTCTAATCTAACCAGTTTCAAATACTTTGGTGCCAAGGTTACTGAAATCGGTAGAGGGTTTGGCGGTAATGCTAAACGTGCTCCGACAGCGGCAACCATACGTGATGCAACATTCAAGGAAAGTGTAGTAAAGTTAATACCACAATACAGAAAGCAGATTGATGCGTATGCCACAAGTAAAGGTAAGGGTGCATTAGGTAGACTTAAAGCACGTGAACGTTCTGGTCAAACGGACCCGTTAGTAAACGAGTTCAACAGAGAGGTGTTTGTTGTACAGGAAATGCGTAGACAAGGTAAGCCTATACCGAAAAGTATAGACAAGTCAGTAGTTGATTTTGTTGACCAATGGGATTATTACATGGGCCACAATCATGACGTACTAGTTGATGCAGGTGCAGCAGGGTTTACGAAGGACCGTAAAGTAAAGAACTATATACCACACGTCTGGCAGACAGGTAAGTTTACTGGTGCTATCACTAAATACGGGAGACCTAAAGTAGTTGCGTTACTATCAAAAGCGTATAGAAACTTAGCCTCAGACAGTAAACCTGTATCCAAGGAATTAGCTGATAAGCAAGCCAACGATTTGATTGATAATGTTATCAGTGATGATTACAGCTTAGTGGACCAGTACAGCCCAACAATGGATTCTAGGGCCAAGGCTCGACGTGACTTAGACACTACGGCAGAACTAGATGGGTTATCCGTGTTGGATTTACTAGACACAGATGTAGTTGGATTAGGTGCAAGGTACAGCAACCGTGTAGGTGGATGGGTTGGTTTAGCTAAAGCGACTGATGGTTTAATAACTTCACAAAAAGACATTGACGTATTCAAAGCGAACATGTTAGAAGAAGCCAAAGAAGCAGGCATAAAACCAGACCGACACATTCAGATGTTCGAAGATACAATCGACCAATTATTTGGAAGACCGACTAAGAACATGTTGACAGACACCAAAGGTTTACCACCGGAGTTACGTGAGCTAAAAGATTTAGCAGCGTTAACAAAGATGGGTGGACTGGGTACAGCACAGTTGGCTGAGACAGGACAGATAATCACACGTAACGTATTAAACACATTTAGCGACCCAAGCACAGCTAAAAAAGTGCTATCAATGGGTGCAGATGGTAAATCTGACCGCCTACTTATGGAAGAAATTCAAAGCATTTCAAACATAACTGAGGACTTAGAGTTCTTGGATAGGCAGACAGTTCACTTAGACCAAACCGTGTTAGACGAGGTGGGTAAAGTGCGTAAACTGTCATTGAAGATAGCCAACCTAGCAACAGGTGGTGAACTGAAAGCAGAAGCGTCTCGTGGACTAGGTAAGTTATCTGGTTACAACATGATTCGTCGAGCACAGTCACGTGTTACACAAGCTAGTTTCATGCTAGACATTGCCAACCACTTTACCAAAGGTACAGGTGTGATGGGCAATGCTCGTATGGCTGATGTAGGTCTAACTGATACACTGGGTAAAAACGATGCAATGGAAGCTGCTTTTAAAAAGTACGCTGAGTTCGACGAGAACGGTGTCTTGTCAAAACTGAACATTGATAAGTGGGACAAGAGTTTACGAGAAGAGCTACAGTATACAATCATACGTGACGAGGCTCAACAGATTCAACGTACCCATGTGGGTGAATTACCACCTTGGATGAACAAACCTATCATGGGTTTAATATTCCAGTTCAGACAAATGCCAATAGTAGCTAACAGTAAATCACTAGGTCGTGCGCTTGCATTCGCTGATAAGGAAGCTGTAACAGGTGTCCTATTAAACTCGGCTATTGCAGGGTTGGTGCGATACTCTAAGTTTGCCTTACTAGGTACTGCTACAGCAGCAGCCGTAGGTAAATTCGGTGAGACTCCTGACGTATCAGAAGACCAGACACAAGTACATAAGTACATATCACAATTCGGTATATTCCCTGACTTACACGATTTAGCCTATGGGCGTAGTGGAATCAACAGTATATCTGATGTAGAGAGTGGTTGGGACTTCATGCAAAGTCAAGTCCCTGTATTGGGTCTAATGAATGACTATTACGAAGCAGGTAACGCAGGTGTCAAAGGTGACATCCGTGGTCTGGTAAACTCAGCAGAGAACCTAGTACCACTTAGTAACACAGCTATCGGTGAAGTTATGCAAGCTGCAATACAACCGCAGATTGACAAACTACCTACGAATGTGAGCTTTAATCCAATATCGTCTGCACATAGCAGTACACTGAGTAATGTAACTCCTACAAAAGTACGGACACCCACAGCAACTACACAAAGTGCTAAACTAAAGCGTGATGTAGCACCATTGTTACATGCCCTAGAGGGGTCAGTGACAACCGCAAATGTACCAAACGTTGCGGGTGGTTCAAACTCCGGTGTAACTATAGCAGGTGGTTTAGATTTAGGACAGTACAGTGTAGCTGATTTACGTGGTAATTTAAAACTAGGCGAGACACTGGTGGATAAATTAAAACCATATGTAGGAGTCCGTGGGAAAGCTGCTCAACAAAGGATAGATAAACTAGGTGACTTGACTATAACCAAAGCAGAAGCAGCGGAAATAGATAGTGCAGTATTCGACTTCGAGAAAAAGAAGTTAACCAATAACTTTAAAACTGTTATAGGTAGAGACTTCAACAAAGAACCTAAAAATGTTCAAGAAGCGTTAATAATTGCAGCATACAACTTAGGTAGTTCACCAACAGCTAAAACAAGTTTGTTTAGTTACAAAGGTAAAATGAGTAACTTTGCAAAACAAATTAAAGCGAAGGACTACAAAGCAGCCGCTAAAAATCTATCTACATGGACACGTAAAGCAGCAGTAGGTTTACAGAAACGGAGACGGACAGAAGGTGATTTATTAGCTGGTAGAATAACCAGTAAACAATTCATAGACCGACTAAACGTAAACTTAGCAAACATAAAAGTAGGTAAATAACAAATGGCCCTTCGGGGCCACAACTAACAGAGGCAATCATGGCAAAGAAGACAATCCGCACCTATGTCGGTGATGGGAGCACAACTATCTACCCCATTGACTTTACACTAGGTTATATAAACAAGGACTACGTATACGTCTATATGACATCAGAAAGCTATACGACACAGTTGAGCTACACATGGTTGAACAGTACACAAATTGGGCTAACGGAACCTGTAGCTGTAGGTGTTGAATTTAGTATACGGAGAGTAGTGCCGAGAGGTACACTAGTCAACGATTACGAAGACGGTGCAATATTAAGAGAATCAAATTTAGATGCCTCCTTCAAACAAACATTGATGATACAAGAAGAAATTGCAGATGGGTTCTTCACAGTGGGCTTAAACGCAGCACTGATGAATACGGACTTGGATATGCAAGGGTTCCGTTTAACTAATCTACCTAAAGCTACAGACCCGACAGACCCAGTAAGACAACAGGAGTTTGAGGCCAGTCTTACAGAACAATTAGAAAGTTTAAATCTAAATAAAGAATATTCTTATCCATTAGGTGCAGGACAAACGTTAGTATCTGTAGCACTCGACGCGAGTAACTCGTCATTTTATGTGTCTACGCCAAATAGTCTAGGTGGAAAACTAGTACTGAATACTGATTATGTGGTGGTTAGCAGTAGTCAAATACAACTACTCAACACATTCCCAACTGGAAGTGTCATAACAGAGAATGGTATAGCCATAGAACAGACCGTAGTAGACAGAGAGGCCACAGCAATAACTAAGTACATCAAGGCCGAGGACTTCGGGTTCACCCATATCAATACTGGGCTGGATAACTTAACTGCGCTAACAGCAGCATATAACGCCTGTCCTAGTGGGGGTATTATAACGATTAATCAAGACGAGGACTTCTTATGTAATAAACTTGATGTAGTTGATGGGAAGGACTTCGGGATAGAAATAAATGGTGTGGGTAAATGGCAGTTAGGTGTTTCTCGTGCTGTTACAATATTAAACAGCTTCACTGATTTAAAAGTTATAAGTAATATAGCTCTTGTGTCACTTACTGTTAATGGTTCACCTGTTAATGTGACTGAACTAACTGTACCAAACGAATGGAATTATATTAAAGGTGATGTAGTAAAGGTATTCAGTGACGACTTAGATACATACGATGGTCGACCGAATCGACGTAGAGGCGAGTTTGCAGAAGTGATAGCCACAGATGTAGGTAAAATTTACTTAACATGTGGGCTTGAGGATGTATACGACACAAACAATAATGCACGTGTAGCTCGTATGAACAAGAACAGTTTCTCGTTCAAAGGTAAGTTGATTAGTAACTTGGGTAACACGTCAGAAGTTGTACAACTAGAGGGCATATACAAACCCCGTATAGAGATAGATGTAGAGAACCACGGGAAGATTGTAGTAAACCATAAATCTTCCTTCTTAGGTAACTTCTACCTATCAGGTAGTGGATTTGCCGATAATTCGGGTTCATTGGGTTATCTAGCTAACGATTCTGCGGGTTATCACAATGTGTATCACGCACCTTTTGGTAAATTCTTTAGACACGTAGTAACATCAAATGCCACGTCTGTAGCACCCGCGACTGATTCCCCCGAGGACTATGGTCCAACTAGGGGAATGACGGTACGGGATGGTGTATCCATAGGCGCACAAGGAGCAGCTTTCGATGACCATGATGGTGCTAGACGTTCTCAGTTCATAAACTGTAAAAGTCTAAATCCTATGCGTAGTAGTGCTGCGTACCCTTGTACCTTCCAGATAAGGGGAAGAGACACCAAAATAATTGGTGGGGAAACGGTAGGACCAACCCAAACAACGGGTGACGACTACGCACATATAAGATTTGGAACCACCGCATCTGGACATATCCAGATAGACCACACCACATGTACAACCGCTATTGCAGGTTTACTGTTTATAAAACCACCTACAGCAAACGCTAGAGGAAAGTTATCTGTCACTGTTAACGGTGGTAATGTGCGGTTGAATAGTGCACAAACTTTAGTCTACGTGAATTGGATGGATTTACAACTTAATGGTACGAACTTTGTATCCGAAGGAGTGACAACAGGATTCACACAAAACTTTGATGTTGCCGATGCAACGCTGTACTTGAATAATGTAAAAGTACGTGTAGAAGGTACAGGTACATCTGCTAGGGCTGTCCGATTAAGTGATAATGCTAAAGTAGTTGGGAGTATGTTCTTAGATGTAGATGGAGTTAGCTACGCTTCTGGGGTACTATCCGAAGGAACTGGTAATTCTAGTTATCTTACATTAGTGAACGCAGGTGGTGCAGCGGGTAGTTTAAATGACTCCGGTACTTTTGATTTTATTAGTAACACCCTCGTAGCATTATAGGAATAGTAATGAAGACATTTAGTACTTTTAGCGAGTTAGAAGCTAGCACACAGAATAAGACAGGGGATACATTTGTTTGTACAGAACGAGCAGGTGCAAAGTATATCGTTCAAGCAGGGGGCTATATTGCTTTAGCTGGCGACGTAACATTTGCCAATGGTAGAGTTGGGGCTTTACAGATTAATGGCAGAGCGCCAGTTGAAAATTTTGCATCTATCACTGAGGCATTCGCAAGAAATGCACCCTTGTCACTATCGACAGACCTAACTGAAAACAATATCACTGTACCCGATGGCGTTGATTTGATCGGCATTAATGATCCAGTTATTCTTTTATCTTTAGCTACTGAGAATATATTTAACCTTGCTGGTAAAGCTAATATATGTGGAATTGTTTTTGATTTAACGGGTACGACAGGCAACGACACTTTTGGAACAGTTGCAATATCAAATCAGAATGACTGTTCTGAAACATACATTCGATTTTGCAAATTCAAAGGCCAAGCAAAACGGCCATACATTTCACTGTCTCCCAGTGCTGTTTTTAATAACGTTGCAATTACAGATAATGAATTTGTTGGGCCTTACGCAGCAGACGAAATAAAAACAGAATTCTTGGGTGGTGGCGTTAGGATATTAGCGGGAAGTTTAGGGAACACAAATATAACTATAGAAAGAAACGAATTTTCTAGAATTGCATCCAACTCTGTTCAGATGAGATATTCTGGCGGAGATATACACACGCCCGGATGCTTTGTTAATCTATCAGTAAGCTTTAATAAATGTTTCGAGCCCGGTTTTAGCTCTGTTAGTGGCCACACTTGGTTCGAAACTATTAGTGTGAATAATTACACATGCCATGGCAATAGGCTTTTTGGTGGCGGCAGAGGATTGTCGTGTGGAACTGTGAAATCAGGTAGTTTTGTTGGCAATACAATGACGGGTTTATATTCTTACGGGTGTGAGATGGGGCATAGTGAGTCTATTGTATTTTCAGATAATACTCTATTAAATTGTAATAATTTCATTAGCGACAACGGCAATACTGGCATTGCACAAAGCTCAGATGTAACCATAACAGGCAACACAATAGTAGGAGGTAACAGGGGGTTAGTGGGCTGGAATAATCCCAGCCTTCAACACGCCATTTCTTTAAATGTAAATGACGAAGGTTATTTTGATTGGCACATAGTAGGCAACACTTTCAAGAATTGGGAATCTGGCGATCATGTGGTTGATGTAAATGGTTCGGCTTTGACGAGTGGGTTTACAATATCGGGTAATAAATACTCTCAGCGAACGGAGTTATCAGAGTTTACATTTGTAAAATTCAGACACGGATCTAACCATGTGTGTAAAGATAATGCCATATATCGTTACTCTAATGTATCTGACGCAACAGGGTCGGGTGCAAAGTCGTCCATTGGGTATCAAGTTAACGCTGGCTGTGATGATCTTGAAATAAGTGGAAACAAAATAAGCTTTAAAGGTACGGATACAAGAACGGTCACTGCAAATATTGACGGTATTAGTCAGAATGCCTCGGCGGGGAGTTTAACCAATTTTGTAGTTAAAGATAATCTAATCTCAGGTGCGTTTACTAGACCCTTAAATATTGTTGCAAATGATGGTGACACCATTGTCACAGATAATGATACAACAGGGTCAACAGGCACTAACGCTATAAACTCCAATGTTATATACCAAAGAACTAGACGAGTAGCTAACCTTTCAAACCTACCCACTACTGGTAGCTGGAATAGTGGCGATAAAATATATCGCACAGGCCCAAGCGGAGGCGGAAGCATAGGTTGGGTTTGCATAACCAGTGGGACTTTTGGTGGGACTGATCCAGTATTTAAAACGTTTGGTACGATAGCGGTCTAACAATGATAATAACCCGCAAATATTTTAACGATAGAACCGAAGGTAAAATTATCTTACCAAACGGTAACACGTTGTATACTATCGAACGTGCAAGAACTGGTGACTACCCCTGTATCCCAGAGGGTCGTTACATATTCGAACGCGACTTGATAGGAAAACATCGCTGGTGGCGCATACTTGACGTTTCGGGAAGAACTCACATCGAGATTCACCCAGCCAACTATGCACACCAATTACAGGGTTGTATCGCACCATGTACACACATCATAAACGGTGCTGGTAGAAACAGCTTTACAGCCTGTACCACACTATACGACTTCTACGGTAACGAGGGTGTCCAGTATGTGTTAGATATAACAAGTTAGTAATAAACTAGTAGCCATTCATTGAGTGGCTACAATGATTATTATTATTTAAACGAAATAAACAAAACACCTTATGGTGGTTAATTGACAAGGAATCACTATGGAGTGGTTAGATAGTAAAGTAGTAGCAGGACTATTCACAATTGTGAGTACTTGGTTCTGGTATGACAAACGTAACAGAGATAGTAGATTTAAAGTATTAGAGGACCGTATGTCAGACATAGAGTCATTAAGTAGTAAACAACAGACTCAATTAGAGGTGATGAATACAGAACTAATGGCATTTAGTAAACTGACAGATGTACGTCTTGGACACATCCAAGATGGATTAGACAAAGTAGTCACATTGATTGAAAAACAGAATGAGGCAAACCATGAGTAAAGCCACAGAATCCAAGTTAGCTGCACTACATAATGCAGTTGCTACAGTATTAACAGAACAAGTTCTTCACGAAGAAGAAGAGACCACTTTCGACGGAGAGGGCGAAACGGTAAGGACGGGAGTAATGGTGAAAACTGCTACTCCCGCACTACTAGCTACAGCAGCCCGATTCTTAAAAGACAATGACATTACATGTGACATTGAGCAAGACGAAAACATGGGTAGCCTACGTGAAGCACTAGGCCGTAAACAGAAGAAATCAAGACTAGACGATGCTAGTAAAATGGCGAGGGAACACTAATGGCAAGACGTAATTTAAACATTGTATCGACTGGTTATTCAGGCAACACTGTCATTCCACGAAACCGTAACCGTACATACCTTATGATAGCTATGGTTGGTGGAGCTACCGGAACAGTTAGTTTCGGTGGTGGTACAGGAGAACTAGAACTAACCGACTTTTATGAACCGTATGTAGTACCAAGTTCTGAAATCTCCGTGACCACGGATGGGGACTTTGTAGTGCTGACTAATGCGAGAGGTGTCTAATGCCGTATTCAAACGGGGATACTTTCAGCCCAACCACAGGTATTGCAATAGAGCGATTACTTGATGGTGAGAGTGTTGCCACTAACCAAAACCCGACTGGGTTAGGTCCAAGTAATGCTATCCAAGTAGAGTTCGGGCCAGCCGTACTAACTGGTTCCGACCCAGTTAATTTAGATGCAACTGGGTCATTGTTTATTAATACAGCAGGGACGTATAGAATCAAAGTATCATTCCAGTTTAGTAGGTCTGGTAACACTGGTGTATCAGAGTTACTATTTAGAGTTACCGATGGGTTGGGTAATCAACTAGGAAGAAGTATTGCAGCATTCATAAACAGTGCGAATGATGAAATATACATAGAAAACGATACGTGGTTGACTTTACCAGCGGGAATTGAATTAAAATTTGAATTGATGCGTGATAGTAACGGTAATGACTCCGGTGGTTTAACTCGCTACACACCTACAGTAGATGGTGGGGATGAATGGAACCACGCGCCATGTGCGGCAATTCGTGTAGAAAGGTGGGTATAATAATATGTGGTATTAAACAATGACGACGACATTCACAAAAGAAGAACTGTCTGAACTACTATCCGATGAAGACTTGGACTCGCTTATGCGAGCTAGGTCTTCTCAATTATCTAAACTAACTGTAGACTTAGACGAGTTGGCAGCAGGCGATGACGGACAGTACGACGATGCCGAGTTCACACGTATCTGTGAGGACCGTAAAAAGTTCGCAATGCTATCAGACGTAGAAAAGGAAACAGCCTCACGTTGGGCCGATGTGGAAGCCCTACGGGACCACTACGCTCTATTCGAGGATTTCCTCTACGACTGTATGACAGAACTAATGGGCTTCCAGTGCTCAGAGCTACAGATAGACATAGGGCGGTTCCTACAGTCAGATGTTAAGTACGGTATGATACAGGCACAACGCTCACAGGCTAAGTCAACTATCGTAGCTATGTTCGCAGTATGGCAACTAATACACGACTGTAAGCACAGGGTGTTGATTATATCGGCTGGTAGTGAAGTAGCAGCAGAGATTGCAAACTGGGTTATCCAAATCATTATGAACTGGGATATACTCGAATGCTTGCGTCCAGATAGGCAACATGGAGACAGAGCGTCCTCAAAGGCGTTTGATATTAACTGGCAATTAAAAGGGCCAGAGAAGTCACCTAGCGTAGCCTGTATAGGTATCACAGCAAACATGCAGGGAAGACGTGCCGATTTATTAATCCCTGATGATATTGAATCATCGAAAAATGGTACAACAGAAATACAACGTGCCGCCCTCGAACATCTGTCAAAGGATTTCACCTCTATCTGTCAGAAAGGTCGTATCATGTATCTCGGTACACCTCAGACAACAGATAGTATCTATAAGAACTTACCTGACCGTGGATATAGTATCCGTGTATGGACCGGTAGATTCCCAACCGAAGAAGAAGCAAAGACATACGGTGACACACTAGCACCATACCTAACGAACATGATGGACAACGACCCAACACTCTGTGTGGGTGGTGGTCTTGACGGTTCGCGTGGTAAACCTACTGACCCTGTATTACTAGGCGAAGAAGCGTTGTGTAAGAAGGAATTGGACCAAGGGCCAGCCTACTTTAACCTACAGCACATGCTTAACACAGAGTTGTCAGACGAGTTACGTCACCCACTTAAAACGAAGAACTTCATTGTGATGAACTTCCCGCTAGATAAAACATCTGGTGAAATAACGTGGATGCCTAGCCCAGAAAACCAAATACAAGTTACTGGTTTCAAAACAAAGCCCCGACTGTACAGACCCTTTACCGTATCCAAACAAGTGTACGAGTATGAAGGTAAGCACATGTACGTAGATACCGCTGGTGGCGGTAAGAACGGGGATGAAACAGTAGCAGCAGTTACCTACTTCCTACACGGTTACGTATTTCTAGCAGAGATACTAAAGTTAGCTGGTGGATATGGTGATGACAAGTATGATGCACTTTCAAGACTATCCTTGAAACACGAGGTTAACTCAATAGATGTTGAGAAGAACTTCGGTTTCGGAGCATTTGCACACGCATGGAAACCAATCTTAGCCAAGCACTATAAAGAAGCTGGCAAAGAAATGTGTCCTCGTGTAGAAGATGTGTGGGAATCTGGACAGAAAGAGCTACGGATTATTGATACACTTGAGCCACTTATGGCAAGACACAAACTAATCATACATGAAGACATAATTCAGTATGATGTAGATAGTGCTAAGAAGTATCCAATAGACCAGCAGGAAACGTACAAGTTCTTTCATCAGGTAGCAAAGATAAGTCGCGATAAAGGCGCACTTATACATGATGATAGTATTGATGCGGTGGCAGGTAGTGTACGTAGATGGGTTGATAGAATATCAGTCGATGAAAAAGTACGTATGGAACAAAAAGAAACGGATGACAACCTAGAATTCTTCGCAGAATGGGGCGCAGACATAGGAACGAATTCCAACAACCTTGGGAACATGTATAACAGGTTCTCAAGAATACAAACCAAAAGGCATAGAAGATAATGACTAAAACAGTACGTTTAGATATACGTGATTTACCACGTGACCCAGAACATTTTCAGGGCCAACTAAGAACACAGTTAATCAAAATGGCTAACTATGTACGCAAGTACCCTAACAAGGCACCATCACTCGTAGAGACTTTGGATTTCGTTAAGGGTCATGTAGAAGAAAACACTAAGCTAGACAAGAAAGCAGCAGCCGAGGCAGCTAAATTAGAAAAAGCCCAGAAAGCAGCAGAACTAGCAGCACAAAAAGAAGCTGAGAAATTAGCAGCAGAACAAGCGAAAGTAGAACAAGAAACTCAAAAGGTAGGTAAATAATTATGGCTAATACTCTAGGTATTACAGAAGTAACAATGGCACAACTAGTAGACAGCACTAACGCAATCAACCTACGTAGTGCTCGTCCTGACGCACTAAGTCAAGGTGGTCCACTAGTAGTTCGTATCACTGACCATGACGATAATGATGCTGGTGAAACTGGTGCGGATACCGATAAAATGGCTATCTTCCATTCTCGACAGTTTGGCCAACCGTGGACCAAAGACGTTGGTTTGAAGCACGTGGTATCGGACGCAGATGCACTTAAACTAGATGCTACGGTTGTATTCCCAGATTACGACTATAGTACTTTCGAATAAGGACTACTTATGAGCGGTTTATATGGTTTAGCCAGAGCCGCCTTTTTAGGTGGCGACATCGCATGGGACACCGACGATATTCGTTGTGTCCTTGTTGACACAGCAGACTACACAGTAAACATAGATGTTGACGAGTTCTTATCAGACGTACCAGCAGGTGCGCGAGTAGCAACCTCCGGTGCATTTACTAGCCCAACAGTAACACTTGGTGTAGCTGACGCAGCAGACATCGTATTGTCGTCTGTAACAGGTGATGTGAGTGAAGCAATAGTTATATATGTTCACACAGGGGTCGATTCAACAGCAAGACTTATTGCGTATATTGATTCGGCCACAGGTTTACCTGTAACACCTAATGGTGGTGACATCACTATCCAATGGGATAACGGTGCGAACAAGATTTTTAAATTATAAGGAAGGTACATGGCTACGTTAAAAGCATTATGGTACGTAAGGAAAGTGCGAGTATACGAAGCCTTGGTAAGAAAAATGGCAGCTTACAGAAAAGCTGCCAGAGTTCGCCAAGCTACGTACAAAGGTAAAGCAGAAGAGTACAGACGCTTACTAAAAGAAACAACAAGTTTAGAGGGTTAGTGGAATGTCAATTAATCAAGAGAAGTTCAGCAAAATAAACCAACTGCGTAAAAATACTCACAGACAAGTCAGTGATGCAGTTAGCCAGCTTAATACATTTGCATCTGACGCAATGAATCAACAAGCATATATGCGTGTAAATCCTGACTTAAATGGAGCAGACCAACTACTATCAGTTGTAACGCCTGACTTTGTTGCGGTAGCCACAGCGTTTAATGAGGTGAAGGAAAAGCTGGAGGATATGCAATCTGTTGCATCTGGATTAATGACTGTAGATGAAATGATAGCAAAGCACAGTATAGATTTATCACAGTACAGTAATGAGTTAATCTAATGGCGTTAACACCAGCGGATTACACGTACCGGCAACAAGTCACTGGTACAAGCCCAGCAGCCACTAACTCAGGGCAATTGCTCCTGATTACAGAGACCAGCGTTGATGCTACTTTTTGGAGTAACATCAACAACGGTGGTGGTGCGTTACGGGTGTGTGAAGATAGTGCAGGTACATTACAGCTACCCATCCATGTAGTAACATGTAATACAGTAACAGAAAAGCTTGTAGCATGGGTTCGTAAACCAACTTACTCGTCTGGTAGCAGGGACGTTTATGTATTCGCCAAAACCACTGGTTCTCCTGAGTTGGATACAGCAACATACGGCAGAAATAACGTCTGGCAGGACTGTGTTTCCGCATATCCAACATCTGACGGTGTAGATTCGACGGGTAATGGTTTTGATTTAACTGTTTCAGGTGGTACACGTGTAGATATAACTCAAGCGAATGGTGTTCAGGGCTGGGGGTTTAACGGCACGTTCTCGATGAAGAACACGTCATGGACAAAAGCTACATACCCGTTAACGTTTGTTTTCTGGCAATCGTGGAACCCTAGCGCAGCGACTCAGTGCGTTATGTCTCAGGGCAATCCATCGTCAAATACGTGGGACTCACTGTTAATCCGTTCCGGTTTTAAATTTGAGATAAATACGGCTGGACTTAATCGAGCTGACACTGGCACGTTATCAGACAATATACTTTATCATAATATTGCGGAGATCGGCGCAAACGAGATATATCAAGATAATGTATTGCTGATAAACGGTAGCGATACAA
>CERZ01012819.1_pt1 | contig 42326 bp, 58 predicted proteins | sample 531151 | NCBI WGS metagenome assembly CERZ01 (sample SAMEA2621448, study PRJEB7988) | marine metagenome | biome: marine biome (ENVO:00000447); feature: deep chlorophyll maximum layer (ENVO:xxxxxxxx); material: "saline water (ENVO:00002010), including plankton (ENVO:xxxxxxxx)" | depth 40 m | reverse complement strand
TATCCGCAACGGTTCTCCCCAAAGCGGCCCGCTCCTGTGGCACTGTGTCTTGTGCTGGGGTGTAAGCATAGCCTGCTATATTCATATCTCCCCCCTAAAGCTTTTAGCTAAGGTTCTGAAGCGGTGTTGTGTTGCCTGAAAGCTACCTTGCCAATGGGCCACCCACACAGAACCTGTAGGAGTCACACCGACAAAGCGGGACTTTCTCCCCCCTCCACACTGCACCCATTGTCCCACCTGAAGTTTTAATTGGCCTTTTTCTACAGCTCTCGCCATTTCCTTGTCCCAGAGATTAATTGTTTTTAAATAAGTCATAACTTGAATTACCTTCCTTTCATAATAATTGCCTATTCTAGGTGCAGTATAGCTCCTAATTTCAAGAGATATGCCCACCACTAATGCTAGGGTACTACCTATTAACTACACGCTTATAAACAACCCATGTTATCGCCTGTACTTGATATGGTTTAAGCCCATGTTGATTCGCTACAATCTTATAAACTTCTCTCACTTCTCTATATTGTACCACACTCACCTTGTCAATACTCGCTGTCTTATCATCATAAGCCACACGCAGAGCATGCCTATCTACTGTCACTTCCTCGCTCTCTTTATTGGATATGTTGTCAGCAAAAGAGTAAGTTTTAGTCCTGTTGTATGGTATGGTGAAAGTCCCATTAATAATAGCCTTACATTCTTTTAACATTTTCTTGCTGGCAAAGTATTTAAAGCTAGGTTTAACACCATTAAACACTTCATTAAATAGTGCTATTGTTTCAAGCTTGTTTGTTTCCCATTTCTTTTGAGGACTTAACACGCTTACCACTTGCGCCACCTGAAATAAGCTAACATCATATTGTTTAGCAAGTGTAGCGCATAGCTGCTGCGCTTCGCTATACCACTCCATACCTGCTTTAATATCATGCTTAGTTGCCATATCCAGCCATTTATTAACACTGTTCACTTGCTGTCTGATTGTTAGCTTTTTCATTATCCTTCCCCTAAATTTTAATTCTACATGCTTGCGTAATACCTACCTGTAGGCACATCCAAACAAAGTCATACTGATTATCAACAAAACGTTTGTTACTAAAATAATACTCCACTTGACCAAAAGTATCTGCCCACAGAATTTGCAATGCCAAGGGCGAGAGGCCATAGTTTTTAGCATCCTGTTGATGCTTCTCCACTGTGTTGGTTTCGCCTTGCTTACTGAAGGACCAACCATTTTCAAGGTGAACTACATCGTGGTAAAACCGAAACAACGTATTTATATCCTTACCATAGATAGAAGTATCGCTTCCATAGTCTGCAATAGGGACGTGTTTATCTTTTGTCATTTCTTTTAAAGCCTTGAAACTTTCTGGTGCGTCATTAGTAGAGAAGAAAGACCAACCCTTTGAGGAGCACTCACTAGCCATAGTGAGAAGGAAGCCCTTTATCTCTATAACAGCCCTATCAAAGTCATCTTGTAATACCCAATTTCTCATTTGTATCTCCAATTGATTATGTAATTAATACGTCATAGCACACGATGATGATACCATTCATGCGCTATAGCTTATCAATTTACCTCTTGTTCTAGTAATTCGATTAGGTCTTCTAATTCGTAGTGCTTACCGTGGTATAAGAACATCACACCACCTCCCTATTATCTTTGAATAGTTTAGGTTCATCGTATCTATTGCCGCGAGGGTCTTCGAAGACTAGTGTGTATGGTCCCGCTGCAATACCGTAGGGCTTTGTGATAGTCATTAAGTTGTTATCTCTCGCTAATTGTATGAAGTTTTGAATAGTCATTGTCTTTCCTCAGTTGTTATATTGAAATGCACTATTGATAATGCACTTGAATATGTGAAGTATTCCAGTTATTAAGCTGTCGCCGCGCTCCACTCGCTAGCCCTTTAGTCTGATAAGCATCCCAGACAGGTTGTTCTTAACCCTTAGATGATATGCCTCGTTGGCACAATTCAAATATTAGACTAATCAACGAAGAGTGCAACCTTATTCTAAGAACAATAAAGAATATACATATACTAATATGGAATAGAAAGCCAAGCTATACATAGAATGAAACGCACATGTGCGAATATCACAAACAATTAGATAGAGTCAATCCTTATCATTATAACTAATACATATAACAACCAAACAAAAAGGAATAATAAATAGAGATAGGCACTAACAATCGAGGTAGTAAACGTATGTATACCTATACTATTAGAACAGCCACTCGACAGAGTGAATGACTGGGACTTGTACTAGTCATTACTATATACAAATCATCTACTTAGCGTGGGATAGCTTCGCTAGCCTTAAGCGCCTCATCCTTCGCCGCCTTAAAGAAATTCTTTTCAGCTACGCTGAAAGAGTCCCCCACAGGGGGGTTATTACCCTCATGGGTCAATGTGCATAGCCCCTCAAGAATTTTTACAAAAAATCCGAGTGTCATAGCCTTGACTGGAGCCATGATGTTCGGTGTGGCTAAAGCCATACCTCACACACAGCATCCCAATATACTATTTTGATATTCTTTTTAGTTATATAGATATAATCTTTATAGAGAAAGAAGAGCATGCTTTACAGATAGTCGTGTGTAAACACACTTCTAGAGATTATAGCTACGGGTGGGGAAGGCAACTGAGCCTCACACCCTAGCGACCTACACTTGGAGAGGATATGTGGTCTGTTGTTATAGGTGGTGTTGTTAAGGTTGTTGAAGGTTGGTTTACAACCAAACGAGCCAAGCAAGAAGCAGAAGCACAATACCATATAGCCCTTGCTAAAGGGGAACAGGACTGGGACATAATGGCTATGAAGAATAGCCAATTCTCTTGGAAAGATGAGTTTATCACCCTTGTGTGGTTTGCTCCTCTTATTGTAGCTTGGTGGTACCCAGAAAAAGCTATGGCTTGGGTGGACTTTGTAACCCTTATGCCTTTTTGGTATCAAGTATGCTTATTCGGAATAATAGCTGCCTCCTTCGGTTTACGATGGTGGTTTAAACAACAAGGTATGGGAGTGGTAAAGAAATGAGTAGATTGCCAGTATCAAGAAAACCCGTAAATACTAAACGCAAACCTTCAAAGAGATTCAGATGAGTAGATATGTAAAAGGGGCTTCCCCTAGAACAGTAGCCGCAATAGACACAGAACTGGAAGAGATTGAGGTTGCTATAGGTGATACTCTCTCTCGTAAAGGGGATACTCCTAATCAGATGGAAGCTGATTTGGATATGAATGATAATGCGCTTATCAATGCCCGTAGGGTCTTTACAGAAAACCTTACATATAAAGGACAGGATTTTGAGGCTTTCTTAGAGAGCATCACCCCTGTAGGTGTCCCTACATTTTCTAATATTATAACTCCTGCTATGTTTGATATTGTAGGAAACGGCTCTGATGAAACAGTTAAGATTCAACAGATGTTTGATGCAGCCAGTGGTAAAACAATCTACTTAGATGACAACGCCACATATGGCATTACCCTACTCACTATCCCTGATGATGTCTCCCTCGTTAGCTACAACTCCCAATTTAGAAAGCTAGTAGCAAATACAGACTACGGTATTTATGTAGGGAATAGGTTTAAAGCGGACCGCCTCCGTATATCGAGTGGGGGAGGTTCTTCTGATAAAGGTATACGGATTACTGGTAATCTTGTAAAGATTGGATATTTGAGTGCATCTAGTGATGCTTTTGATTCTGAATGGGGAATCCATTTTGAGTCCACAGATGGGTCAGTCCTTGGTGGTATTGAGATTGATAAGATGACCACCACAAGATACCGTACAGGAAGTCTTATTTTTAATGTAGCTGAGAGCCAGTTCAACAAAAGCACAACACAGGACTACATTGTAGGAATGTATTGCAGGGATGTTGCAGATGTTCAAGTCAACGGTCACATAGCACGTTTTACGTCTCCTTCATCCCCCGGTACAGCCGGAAACAACGGGCTTCTTATTGAATCGACTCTTAGTAACTACTCCACTAACAACTGCGTATTTAATGATATACACGTAGAGGATGCAGGAGAACATGGTATCCGCCTCGGGGGTAATGTTGCCTCTTCCAATTTGACATTCAATAATATAAAGGTATTGAATTCAGGCGCAGCAGGTGCAGGGGCGACAGGAGGGGCAGGATTTAAAGCTCTAATGAAAGATGAAACTCTCACTTTCCATAAAAACATTATTGTAAACAATCTGATTGTTGAGGACTGTTCTACTACAGGGAGTGGCCTAGGTAATTTTGCTGGAGTAATAATCGGCTTATGTGATGGGGTTTCTTTAAATAACATTATAGTTAGAAACAAAAACAACGCCTTCTCCTGTTGGGACGGACTGAGCCTTTATGAATGTAAAAATGTTAATGTGACTAACTTCACTGCCCTAAATTGCCGTAGGCATGGGTTAAGATTAGAGGGGGGCTCAGGAGCCTTTGTCAGTGAGGAGATGACTGATATTAATATTACAAGCTCTACATTCCAGAATGAATCTACAGTTGCCAGTAGTGTTATTGAGTGTGATACGCTTAATACTTTATTCACTCGCGTTAATATTCAGGCAGATGTAAGATACGGCTCTCAAGCAGCCAACTATGACACAGGTACTCTCCCTACTCCGTTTGTTGGATGCAACCTTGATATTACATATAGTGACCCTCTCAGTACAGCAGGGAATCCTCCTGTTACAAATAATAATATTATCAGGCTGAACTATCGTGGCCCTTGGTATGGGGCGTTTAATATGAATGGTTCAGATTCATCTCTCGTTCAAGAGGACTTGGGGAATGTTCGTATTAGAAAAGCTGGTGCATGGGTGACGCTCTAATGGCAAAATACAAAGCCTCCAATGGCGTATATCTGAAGAGAGAGCTGTTCCTTGAGTGGAATAACCCCGATGCAGAGTTCAGTATAAGAGACACAGGACAAGAAGAGTATTACGAAGCCAACAGTGGCAAGAAGTACCGGAGCCTCCCCTATCTCTATCGGCAGTCCTTAGACGAGTATGAGTGTGCTATTCTGATGCTTGGCAGTTATGAGCATTGGAAAAAACTCTGTGCATGTGAATGGTTTAAGACAGGAAAGTTAAACGGAACACAATTCAGTGGCTTAAATGACTGGCGAGAAGAGAAGGCTCTTGCAGATGAAATGTCAGCTAAGAAAGTATTGATGCAAGCTATTGAAGAAGGTGACTTACAAGCAGCTAAGTTCATGTATGATAAAAGTACAAAGGCGAAGACTGCCACGGCTGGTAAAGGGCGACCTGAGAAAAAGGTTCCAAGTTTGAATAAGTCGAATGTAAGTGACATCTATAACGAAATTAAAAAGAGAAGTTCTGGTAAGTAGTATACCAGAGAAGGGTCTGCGCATGGCGCTACACTACTAAATAAGGAAAATTGCGTGGACGCAGAAATGGTAATAAAGTCTTTAATCGCTGTTGTACTCGGATATTTTTGGTATGACAAACGCAAACTAGATAGAGAGCTAGAAACTTATAAAAACCTCAATGACCAAAAACATGAGGTAGTTCTCAGGGATTTAACAGAAGTGACTCGTAAACAAACAGAGCATGATAATAAGTTCGTAACAGACCAGAGAGTAAGGGATATCGTCAAAGACGAGATAAAACCTTTAAAGGAGGATGTTGGTGGAATGAAGAGGGATATAGGCCATATCCTAGAGTCTCTCCAGAAACTAACTATAGAACTTAGTGTCAGTAATGCTCTACGTGAACAAGATAAAAATAAATGAGTGAACAGATTAGAAAAGACTGTGAGAGCTCACTCTACACTTATGCTCAAGTAATGTTCCCTGAGAGGTATTTTGGGGATGTCCATGAAGAGATGTTTCACTTCTTCCAGAAGTCGTTAGAGACTGCTATGGAGAAAGGTGAGGGGGATAATGCAGCAGCTCTCGTACCACGGGACCACCAGAAGTCTTTCTGTATAGCTGTAGCATGTAGTTGGGCTATTACAAAACACCCTTGGTTTACTGTTACATATGTTTCTTCAAACCCTACACTAGCTGAAAGACAGCTTACGGTTATTAAGAATATATTTAAGAGTGACAATCATAGGGAGCTTTGGCCTGCTATGATGAACTACGAAATAAATCCCCGTAGTAAAGAATATGAACACAAGCCTACAGGTACGTGGACTAAGACGGAGATAGGTGTAGACCACCCTGAGAGACCAAAGAGTGAGAAAGACCCTACAGTAGCAGCCACTAGTGCTAAGTCTACTAATACAGGGGCTCACTATAAGATGTGTATCTTTGATGATTTGGTTACTAACGAGAACTACCGCAGTGCAGCAGAAAGAGAAGACATTAAAGAAGTTTATCAGTCTTATGCCTCTATTGCTACAACAGGTAGTATTAAGTGGATGGTAGGAACCCGCTACGGGGATAACGACCTTTACTCTGAACTAAAAACCAAAGAGTATTACATATATGATGATGTGGGAAATATTGAAGAAACCCGTCCTCTTTGGAAATGGTTTGAGAGAACAATAGAAGACAGCAAGAATAAAGATGGAAGCGGCACATACGTATGGCCTAGAGCACAGATGCCTGATGGAAGCTGGTATGGCTTTAACCAAACAGAATTAAGTAAGAAACGCTCGGAGGCTTTTAACTTAGAGCTGTTCTTTGCGCAGTACTACAACGACCCAAATGCGGCTGATGTAGACAAGATTACTAAAGAGAACTTTATGTATCTTCAGCCTAATATGCTTGAGAACAGACAAGGTAAATGGTTTTATGGTACTAAAGAACTCAAGATTGCTTGTGGTATGGATTTGGCTTTTAGTGAAGGCAGTGGAGTCAAAAAGACCAAGAGAGACTTCACCTCAATTGCTGTTATCGCATGGGACGGAGATGGTTACTTATACATACTTGACCTCCAGAGATTTCAAACAGTTAAAGCGGAAGTCTACTATGAAAAACTTATAGAGCTTCATGCTTATTGGGACTTCAGAGAAGCCACAATAGAAACTAACTCAGGGGGTTCTGTCGTAGCCACATTTATACAGGATGAGTTACGTAGAGCAGGACACACCCTTGTGATTAAGCATCAACATAAGAATCAGAAAGATGGTTCAAAAGAAGAACGTAACTCACAACTCTTTGAGCCTTTATACAGAACAAAAAGTGTCTATCATACGAAAGGCGGTTTTACAAGACTCTTGGAAGAAGAGCTTCGCCTAACAAGACCCCCTCACGACGATTTGAAAGATGCTGTATGGATAGCTGTTAGTAATAGTAAGCGTCCGTCTAAACCTAAATTTGCAACAAATAAAAAAGAAAGGAATGTTGTTAATGCTAATAGCAGATTCCTCAACAGGAGAAAGAGAGCTTGATTACTCTAAACTACACCGATAAAGGTTCTCTGGCAGGAAGTCTTGCTGGAAAATGGCATGAGTGGAATTCGGCAAGGACACAAGCTATGGAGCTGTGGTCAGAGATTGATAGTTACTTGCATGCTACAGATACTAGTATGCTGGAAGGAGGAGATAGTTTTGACCATAAGACACACCTCCCTGTACTCTCTGAGCTGCATGAAGACCTTCTTGCTATTGTCTATAGCACAATGTTTCCCCATGATGACTGGCTAGGTTGGAAGGGCTTTGATATTAATGCTATTACTAAGGCAGTACGTAGTAAGGTGTTGAGCTATGTTAAACAGTGTCACTCCTTGAATGGTTTCTCCCAAGAGATGCGTAAGGCAGTAGATGACCTTGTACGTTATGGTAATTGTTTTACACAGGTACACTACCAGAACCAAACACTAGATACAGAGGAGGGAGTTTCAGAAGGTTATATTGGCCCTGTAGTAAAACGCCTAAGCCCTTTTGACATTGTCTTCAATCCTGTAGCTTCCTCTTTTGCTAAGACACCTAAACTAATCCGCTCCCTTGTTACACTTGGAGAGTTGGTGGAGTTTGTAGATAGTATCAGTGATGAAGATTTAGAAGTAAGTGATGAGCAGCTAAAACGCCTCCTTACTCGACGTACAGGTTCAGGCAATGACTATACAGAGCGATATAAAGAGAAGCAGTTTATCCCTCAAGGTTTTGGTAGTATTCAGGAATATTACACATCCGGCTACATAGAGCTCCTTTGGTTCTATGGGGATATATTTGATGACACTACAGGGGACTTCCATAAGAAGCGCTGCATTGTTGTTGCAGATAGAGACACAGTATTACTAGACAGAGAAGAATCTCGTCCTGCTATATTCAAGGGAAGCTGGACAGCACGTCCTGATAACTTATGGTCTCAAGGCCCGCTTGATAAGGTGGTAGGAATCAACTACATGATTAACCACAGAGAGAACGGTAAAAATGATGCTATTGATAAGTTTATTTATCCTGACAGGGCTTATGTTGGTGATGTTGAGGAAATATATGACGAGGTCACTGGTCATACTAAATACATCATGCCTGAAGGTGGAAGTGTTTCTGATATACGCCCTGATAGTACAGTGCTTACATTTGATAACCAGATTATGATGCACAGAGAACTTGCCCGTACTAGTGCAAGACTCCCTCAGCAACTCGCTGGTTTTAGAACGGCAGGAGAGAAGACAGCTACGGAAGTTCAGAGTTTGAATGATGGAGCTTTCCGAGGCTTTATTAATAAGGTAGCTCAAGTAGAAGAAGACTTAGTAGAGCCAATGATACAAGCAGAGATTAGAATAGCTAAAGATAACTTTGCCAGTATTATTAAAGTACTGGAAGAAGATGAAGACGGAATAATGCTTACTACAAGTATTACGGAAGAGGACTTGAGTGCGAATGGTAAACTTGTACCTCATGGTTCTAGACGTTTTAGTAGGCAGCTACAGCAACTCTCCGGCTTAAATCAGCTCGCTAACTCTAACTTGATTCAAGTTCTTGGACCTCATATTAATACTTACCAATTAAGTAAAACCTTTGAAGAGTTGAACGGTTTCGATAAATTTGGCTTTGTGAACAAGTTTGCCTCCGTGGATGAACAGCTTGAGATGCAAGAGAAGCAGATGTTGGCTGAACAGGAGATGGTGAAACAAAGCTCAGAGCCTACAATGCTAGAAATGGAAATGGAAGCAGGAGATGATTTTGAAGAGTGAGTTTAAAGTTCCTAGTTTTATATCGGAATACTTTAATGGTTTAGATGCCGAGCAGAAAGCCGAAGCCGTAGCGAGATATAAGAGCTGGTATGCACACGATTTCACAGAACTCTTTATCCAGCACCTTTCCCAACAGAGAGAGAAACTTGTACAGGAAGATGAGGAGAAAACAGATTTTATGTCTTGGTTTCAGTTCTCCTATAAGAAGGCTCATAACAGAGCTAAACGTTCTTTATTGAGAGAGCTCCAATCTAAACTGAATTGGAAGATATAATGCCTACGTACACATACAACTGTAAGAGCTGCGAAAAAGATACGGAAGTGGTACATAAAATGATGGAAGACCCTATAATCAAATGTACAGTTTGTAATAAGGTAGCACAAAAAGTTATAAGGAGCTCCAACTTCCATTTAAAAGGGAGTGGGTGGTTCGGTAAATCTAAAGAAACTAAAGGATATTAATAATGTCAGAGTCTAACCCAGACTTAAAAGAAACTCAGGAGGCTAACCAGCCAGTATCTCAGGAAGAGAAAAAGCCATTGTTTAGTGGCGTAGATAGTCAAGGCAAAGAGAGACTTTTCAGTGATGCTGAAGAAGCTCAACAGTCTTGGCAAAGTGCTCAGAACTTTATCAAGGATAAGGTGGATGAGACAAAATCGTTGGAGACTAGGATTCAGGAACTTGAAGCTCAACTTAACCAAAGTACGAAGCTGGAAGATGCTTTACAGCAATTGAAGAATAAAGAGGAAACCCCTGTGACTGATGAACAAACTCCACAAACCACTGAGACAACCCCTCAAGTGGATGTTGAAACGCTAACTGCTCAAATCACTCAGCAAGTGATGGGACAACTAACTGCTTCACAGCAACAACAAGTTCAAGCCCAAAACCAAACTGAGAGCATTCAGGCAGCTCAAGCGTTATACGGAGACTCTTATGAAGAGAAGCTCCGCCAAAGCGCACAGGAGATTGGTATGTCTGATGAAGACATTATCAAAGAAGCGCAGTCTAATCCCAAACGATTTAAAAAGTTATTTGGCTTAGATAAACAACAACCAAAGACCTATAGCCCTTCTAGCAGTGCTTCCGGTTTTAATCAACAATCAAGTAAACCAGAGCTGAAGCTTAATAGTGGTTTTAGTGGAAAAGATAAACTTCACAATCATCTTGGAAACTTAGAAGCACTAGCTAAAGCGAAAGGCTTAGACATTAAATTTTAATTGAGGAAATAAAAAATGGCTTATAATAGCACAAACGAAGCAAATGTAGTTCGCCAAGAACTTTATGATGCAACCCTAGAAAAGTCTTTAGATGACTGGTTAGTGGGTAAACCTTTATTTGACGATAAGACAGGTATGTTCCCTGACGGTGATACGTTAAATATTACTAAAACTGGAGACCGTGCTGTATCTGATTACTCAGAAGATAGTGCTATCTCTTTTGACAACATGCAGACCTCCCGTGTTGACCTTACTGTTACTGATTATAAGCAAGACGGTTGGTATATCACAGATAAGCTAAAACAAGATGGACATCAAGCAGAATCTTTCTGGGCAGAGAATGTTCGTAAATCAGCTATTGCTATGGAGCGTGATTTAGAGAAAGCTTGCTTCTCTATTGCTAACACAGGCCAAACGGCTGGTGACTTGAACGCTATTAATGGTGCAGCTCACCGTTTCCTAGGTGGTGGTACTGGTGGTGCTCTTCAGATTGAAGATATCGGTGCAATCAAACTAGCTTTTGATAAAGCTATGGTTCCTACTGAGAATCGTGTACTTGTTATCTCTCCTGAAATGGAATTTGAATTAAACAAACTACTTAACATTACTGAAGTGAGTAATGGTAGCCAGTTTAACTTCAATGTTGATGGTATGGTACAGACTGGTTTTGGAGACCGTCTAAACATCATCCGTAATATCTATGGTATTAACTTGATGGTTAGTCACAACCTTCCAGACGTTACTGATACTATTACTAAGTATGACGGTACAGGTAGTGCTACGGTAACTGGTGGTAAGTTGTGTGTTGCAATGTCTATGGCTGATGCTTCATCTATGCCAATCATGGGTGTTATTCGTCAACGTCCACAATCGGAATTCTTCCGTAATACTCACTACAAACGTGATGAGTGGTCTTCTACCTGTCGTTATGGCTTCGGCTTAAAACGTGCAGAGACCCTTGCCACAATCGTAACACCTGCTTAGGAGATAAATAAATGAGTTCAGCACCTTTAAACTTATATGCCGTAGACGCATATACTGCCTCTAAAAAAGGCCAAGTAGTAGCTAACTATGCTGGTGACAGTGTAGAAGTGGAATATTTATTCGATGTAACAGACGGCCCTGCGTCTTCTGCTACGGATACTTCTGTCCACACTATCCCTTCTGGCAGTGTCATTGAAGCAGTTGATGTTTTTGTAGAGTCAACTGTCTCAGGCGGTACTGCGGGTACTCTAGGCTTGGAACAGCCTTCAGGTACTGTCATTGATGCGGATGGTCTAGAAGCTACACTCCCTACTACTGGCTATGAGCTAGGAGCAGGCGCTTTAGTAGGTACTCAGATTACTGTTGATGGTCAAGTTGTTCTTGGCGGAGACCGTACTGCTGGTGTCTACAAAGTAGTTCTACGTTATAAGAAAGCCTAGATAGGGCTTCTTTAAAGAGCATTCTTAGGAGTGCTCTTCATAAGAATCCTTGGAGATAAAAATGCAAAGAACACTACTACAGGTTGTTCAAAACTACTTAGATAGAACCAATGGGTTTTATGTTAATAGTATTAATGACACAGATGAAAGTTTACAGATAGCTAAGATAGCGGAGGATGTGTACTACAAGATGGTACAGGAATTCCCCAATCTCCTCTTCACTATGAAAGAGCGTACACTTGATTCTGTTTCAGACCCAGAAAGACCTAATTATATGCTCCTTCCAAAGAACGTCCAGAAAGTTCAGGAGAGTAAGATTTACTATAATATCTCCACAGAAGGAGGTAAAATTGACTATAGAGAGATTACCTACCTGCCTCCTTTGGAATTTGTCTCTTCTACTAATAACACATCTAGTACCGAAACCCTGATTGTAGAGGGCTATGATGAAAACAAAATGGTGGTCCCCACTAAAAAGTTTCCGTCTTATTGTACATCTTTTGATAATCAGTTTGTTGTATTTGATTCTTATCACAGCGATTATGAAAGCAGTTTACAAGCGAGTAAAACACGAATTGTTGTTTCTGAGGAGGAAGTATTTCTCCAAGATGACAACTTTATAATTCCTATTCCCGACCACCTCTCTGAAACTTATTTAGATATGTTTCTTAATGAGGCTATGACTTTTATTTATCAGCAGTCTAACCCTCTTTTAGCTACAAGAGCTAGAGCAGCTAAGATTAAACTCCAGCAGGATAATAGAACTCTTGGCAGCAGTAGGAAAGGGAAGCGTTATGGGAGAAAAGGCTTAGTGGGGAGTTACGTACCAAGGGGGCATGGGCACTAGTGGCTAAATATACAAGAAATGATTTAACAGGGCTACTTTCTGCGGTGAATGTAGAGTTAGAGAAGATTGAAAACTCTTTAGCTGATAAACTTGACAGAGAACCTTCTGTTGCCCAAGCAAATTCAATGGGTAATCTCTTGGATATGAATTCTCAAAGAATTACTAATCTAGCAGCCCCTTCTAATCTTAATGATGCAGCACGTTTACGTGATGTCCAGAGCGCATCAACAGAAGCTATCCTTCCTCCACAAGAAGGGCAAGGAGGTAAATACCTTACAACAGATGGAAGTGGTACTTTTTGGGAGGATGTAGATACAACAATCCAATACGTGGATACCTTTTCTAATCTTCAAGCATTAGAGCCAGAGGATACAAACGATTCTTTTATTTGTCTTGAAAGAGCTAATGCTCATTACGTGTTACAAGCATCTGGTTATGCAGCCTTATCTGGTGACGTTACTTTCGCCAATGGGCGTGTAGGGGCTTTGCAATTCACAAAAACAGCTATAGCTGAAAAGTTCGGAGTAACATACTCAGGTGATGAAACGGTATTGCTTCAAAGTATTATTGACAGAGTTGCAAATACTGGTGGAGAAATTGTCTTATCTGCATTGGTTAATGTGTCTGGTATTACCATACCTCAAAGGGTCGTTTTGAAAGGAGTTGATTATGGATTTGCAAATCAATTTATTGATAACGAGGTATCGCCAAAGGGCAGCGGTTTGTTTTTAATCACAGGGAGTGATTCGGATGTTGTTACACTAAAGCTTGCTGTTACACTGTCTGACGGTGACTTAGTTGATGACTATGATGGGACTATAAATAACGACTATCGGTATTTTGGAGGGCTAAAAGACTTAGTTGTATACGGTAATCGCTCAGACACTGCAAACCCGCCATCTGTAGTTGATAATAATACATCAGGAAACGGTGTTGCAGTCAAGGGTGTTAGATACCCTATATTGCATAATGTAGTTATTATGATGTGCGCCGAAGATGGATTTACTTGCGATAGTTTTGATTATGGATTAGGCTCAAACGCTTGTAATAACCATGATTTTGACAACGTTATATGTCTCAGCAATGCAGTAAACGGGGCATCTCTCTCAGGTGGCGACGCAATTATGAGGAAGATAATAGCAGGTTACAACGGCAACAATGGGATCACTTCCACATCTGGATCCGGGTCTATTACTGGTGAATGCTGGAACAATCAAAACCACGGTATACAGATATCAGGGGGCAAAAGGATAACATATGATTTTGCGTCATACGATAATAAGGTGAATGGCTGGAGGATAACGGACACTAAAGGAGTTACGTGCCGTGGGTCAGCTAATGCCAACGGCAGGGACACTGGGCAGGGAGCAGGGCAGAGGGTAGGTGTGTTGACAGGGGATAGCAACGAGGGCTTGGTTTTAAATATAAATTCAGACGGAAGTGATGGAGTAACAACATATCAAGCATATGGCTTTAATATTAGTAATGCATCTAATCCCATCGTAGTTGCTGGATGCTTCGCAACAAATAACTTCTCAAGCGACTGGCTGATAACTACGCCCGCTAACATAATAAAGGATACTAACGCACCATGACGCCAATAGAAACGCCTAAGTATGTAGAAGAAGCATTAAAAAAAATGGGTTTTAATCATTTAGATTATGATGGGTAGATAATGATAAAAGCAGAAAAATTTACAAGAACAACACAGACAGGAGTAGAGTACACACTTCTCTATAATGGGTTGTATTATTGGAGCCGCGAGGGAAGCACACCAGAGGCGTTAAAAGGACGTTACTCAGGCCAGTATGAGGCTCTCAGGGGTTTTGAGCTCTATGATGCTTCTATTGCACCTCAGATTTCACATATAGAGGAAGATGTAGAGCTTGAAGAGCTTACTAAGAAAGCTGACCTTCAAAAGTGGGCTGATATGCAAGGTGTAGAAGTACCTCCTGAATATAAACAGCCCAGTGCTATAAAGAAATTTCTATTAGGAGTATTTAATGCCTAGAGTTGGGGGACAGAAAGAATACGTCAGTCTCATTAAAGGACTGGTTACAGAAGCGAGTCCCCTTACTTTCCCAGAAGGGAGTACAAGTGGGGAGCTTAACTTCGTTGTAAATAAAGAAGGGCTCTTGAGAGAAAGACGTAGAGGTTTTGATTTTGTTTATGAAACAAACAGCACCTTTGCAGGGGCAGGTTCTACACTAGAAAACCTTTTCTATTGGCGAGGTAGCGGCTACGTTATTGCAATAATTACGAATAATACCCCAGAGACATATGTACGCATACATGAGATGGGTAATACTTTTGATGATTTTGCTGATGTGAAGATAGCTGATTCTGTTGTTAGTACACAGATTGCAGCCTTAACTAACTACCTTGTCATTACCCTTAGCAATGGGCAGAAGCCAATACTTCTTGATTATAAGGAGGCTGACAACACAATCTCTGTTAACGAAGTAGACCTCTATCTCCGAGACTTTGAACTTGTAGATGACGGTTTGAGTGCCTCACAACACCCTGTAGGACTTACTGATAACCACAAATATAACTTGTACAACTCAGGGTGGTATGTAGATAAGAAGGATGAGACTACAGCAGGAAATCCTCTAGATAGTGTTATTGATGTATACTTTACAAACTTCTCGGAATATCCTAGCAATGCAGATAGTGTGGCTGTTGGTATGATTACTAATGCTAGTGGAGAGCTTACCTTCTCTCCTGAGTATGTAAGGGATGCGGGTTTAGGTAATAGTCTTGCCCCTAGAGGGCATTTTGTTTACACAATTAACTCTTTTGATAGGGATGTAAGAAATGCAGCCCCCACTTTAGATGGGAGCCCTTCAACGACACTAACAGAGTTGAGTTCAATTGATAATAGTGGAAACCCCACTTACAATCCTGATGACCCTACAGACCCACAAGACCCGCCTTGGTTTATTTATGAACCTCCCTCTGGCGGCATAATTGACTTTTAAGAGGATATGAACAAATGGCTGTAGATGCGCCAAGAACAACATACAAGAATCCAAATTGCTGTGCCTCTGCCTTTGGTCGTATTTTCTATGCCGTAGATAGTTTGATTTACTTCTCACAGGTGTTAGTTACGGCTAAGGATGCAGGAAGATGTTATCAGAATAATGACCCTACGAGTGAAGAGATACCTGATTTGGTGGACACAGATGGGGGTGTAATCACCCTTGAGGAATCTGTGAGAATAAAAGCACTAAAGCCTTTTAGCTCTGGTGTTTTAGTTTTTGCAACAAACGGGGTTTGGTATATCTACAATCCTGATGGGGGTTTTAAGGCAACAGCCTTCAATCTCTCCAAGGTGAGTGAGAGAGGAGTAGAGAGCCCTCGAAGTATCGTGGAGGCGGAAGGTGCAGTTTTCTACTTCTCCAATAATGCTGTAATGCGAATCAGTGCTAGTGAGTTTGATGTCCTTCAGAGTGAGGATGTAAGCTCTCCTGCTATACGTGGCTACTTCCTAGCTAACTTCTCAGGGGAGAGTAGCCAAGGTGTCTATGATGAAGCTAGTAAACAAGTGGTATGGTGGAATCCCGATAGTGACTCTCAAGGTTTAATCTATGATTTAGAAATAGGAGCTTTCTATCCACAGAAGCAAAGTAGTACAGAGTGGAAGATGGGGAGACCTTTTACTATTGATAATGCTGTATTCTATCCTGCTTGGAAACAAGATACAGAGAACGTTCAAATTGAATACGGTGTAAGTCAGCGCTTTAATACAAGCTTTCAGGACTTCGGGGCAAACATTTCTGCTTATATGATTAGTGGATGGGAGACTCTGGGTAAGTTTGCTAATAGTAAGTCCATTACGCAAGCTAAGATATTCTTTAAGAAAACTGAAACAGAAATCACAGGGGAGGTTGATGGTTCTTATACTTTTGACAGTCCGAGTGGTTGCCTCTTCCAATCTCGCTGGGACTATGACAGCTCAGATGCCTTTGCTAAATGGACAGGGATAAATGACTTCGGTGGCACGGGGACTATTATGCAAGTATATAATCCTTTACAGAGGGGCTTTATACCAAATAGTTATCCATACACCTTTAATACAGGTGAAAGTGTTATAAGCAAGAAGTTCAGTATTAGAGGAAGTGGTGATGCTGTACAGTTTGTATTTGAAGCTGAAGATAACAAAGATATGAAACTTCTAGGTTATAGTGTGAACTACACAATGAGAGGTAGAATGTGATTGGAGAAATAAGTGTGTCAACAGATGTGCAACATCCTTGCGTCTACAAAGAAGATGCCTTCTCTGTTTATGTGGAGGATAGTCCTATTGGGTGGCTTCTGCATTGTACTGTTACCTCATGGGGTGTATCCACTTACAGGAAACTTCTAGATTGCCTTGCCCTCATTATCCAAGAGGCTCCTCGTAAAGAGGTTTATGCTATCTCTCAAAACAAGAAACTCTCTAAGTTTGCAAGTTTATTTGGGATGGAAAGTATTGATAACTTTACAGATAGTGAAGGTAGAAAAGGAGAACTCTTATGTTTGACCCTGTAACAGCTTTAACAGTAGCCGTTGTCGGTACGTCAGGCGCTAGTATTGTAAGCGCAGAGAAGGGTAGAAAAGAACAAAGAAAAGCGAGACGAGTTCAAGAGCGTGTTCGTCAAGTACAAAGTGCTAGGGATAGGATGTCCCAAGTGAGGCAACAACGGATTGCCCAAGCCCAGATAGTTCAGGGAGCGGCTACACAAGGTACAGCACAGAGCAGTGCAGCCCAAGGAGGCTATAGTGCTGTAGGTTCTCTCTCTTCGGGTAATATGCAGTTCTTAAATCAAATGGACAGTCTTAGTCAAACTATTCAGGGTCATATGAATAAAGCAAGCCAGTATTCGGGACAGGCTAGTATGTTAAATGCCGTGAGTAATCTTGCCCTTCAGGCGTCCGGTGGTGTGAAATAATGAGAATAGTTGAAGACCAGAAAGAAGGCATACAGCAATACCCTGAAGACGTTGACATAAAACAGCGACTTGCTTCTTTAAAGGAGGAGGGTTTTACAGATGAGCAAATTAAGAAAGTGGCAGACAGACTTCCTCTTAATAAAGCAGTCTCTTCTCAAATTGAAGCTAATGTACAAACCCCTCTGGAAGGGGGTCGCTTTGTAGATGAGGAGCCAGAGGCCGATGTTGTGTGGAATGTTGATGCACAGCGAGTTGATGTAGAGGAAGATTATATAGCGCAGAAAGCGGCTCCAGATGAAGGTTGGGAGCTAGGCTTTGAAGGGACACCCGCATTTAAGCCACCTAAGACAAAAGAGAGTGTTAAGGAGCTTGCTGGTCTTGTAACGCAAGTTACGGGAGCTGACAGAAACTTTGTAGAAGAGCAGATAGGAACATTTGATGACACTCCTGTGCAAGAAGCTGTTACTCAGATACAGAAAGAACTTCAAGATTACTTAATGGCAGGCATTTCGCAAGAGATAGAAGAGGCTGAGAGTCCTGAAAAAGTAGCCTCTATACTTGAAAGAGTGCAAGGAGAGAAAGCCGCTATAGTAAACCTCAGTACGTTGAGAGCTTATTCTGTGGGTAAAATGGAGCAAGTCCTTCCAGAAAGGCTGGGTGCTGTAACGCAGCACACATTAAAAAGAATTTATCTGGCTCAAGAAATCTCTAAGAGGGAGAATGAGCTTATGGCTAATGCCTCTTTCTTCGAACTTGTAGGAGACTTTCTAGAATATGCTGTTCCTGTAGTAGGGGTGGCTTCTGAAGAATACTCCAAGTATAAACAGGGGCTACCGGAAGTGTTAGGGAAGCTGGATAAGGCCACACCTGACCAACAGGAAGCCATCCTGAAAGCAGCTCTCGATGCTTGGGAAGAGCAGGAGTCCCTTCTAATACAAAACAACAACTCCTTAATGACTGCTGCACAGTTCTCCTCTTTAAAAGAAGCCCTCCTCCAAGGGGGCATGGAGATGATTGAGCAGGGAGATATATCACCTTCCCAATACAAACAATATACAGAGACTTTATTAAATGTAGGTCTTGAAGCTCCTGCTATTTTAGCGGCTTTTGGTAAAGGTCTTTCTGGCTTGGTGAGGTTTACTTCAAGCAGGAGCCTCTCAGGGTCAAGACTCGCAGCAAAAGAATTCAGCCCTGAACTTATGGCTAAACTCTTCTCTCCTGAACAGCAGGGGGATAATATCCTTAAAGTGGAACCCACCACAAGAAAGAATAGTCATGTTATAGATACGGAGTACGTAGAGATTCCCCTCAATAAAATGAAGAAGGAACAAGAGGGGGGTTTAAAAGATATTTCCGAGAAAGAAGGCATGTCCGTAGAGGATGTGGCTGCAAGACAACTTCCTACACCTACACCCGAGACAGATGTGGGTTTTCCTAACACGATTGAGACACGAAAGGAATTGAATGATTTAGTGCTTCTGGATAATGATGCTACAAGCATTGGTATGTCTCTAGCAAGGGAGGTGGAGCGTAAAGCAGGGACATCTCTAACGCCTATTCAAAGTGCTACAGGCTTTAAGGGGTATTCTAAAGATGACAACTCTATTGGCTTATTTACCTTCCTACTAGGAGACGGGTCCAAAGGAGGGTTTAAAACAGCACAGGAAGTGGAGGACGCTGCACGTTTGGGCCTTGCGGGGCATGACTACCGTATAGTAGATAAGGATGGAAAATGGTTTGCAGAAGTGGATATAGAGCACTACCTCAACCCTGACTTTGATGTAGGGGGCTTGTATACAGACCCCGAGAAGGCTTTTGGAACAGCTTCAAAATTACTAGGGATGAACCCTATAAGGGTTTTAGGAAGCAAAGTATTATCCGGAATACATGCTCTAAAAGGTGTTCATCGTTCACGTGTTCAGAAAATAGAGGATAAGTTTAAAGCTTCAACAAAGAAACTCAGCTTCAAGCAGGGTTTAAGTCTTCAGAAAGCCCTTCAACAAGGTGACCTCTACGAGCAAGAGTGGACTTCTCTTCGTGCCTTTAAGGCTGATACAGGTATTGATGACAAGAAGGTATTCAAAACATATAGGGAAATGAGGGATATTTATGAGGAAATATACCATATAAGGAATAAGAACTATTATAACAAACTGAGAGCGAAGAATATGAAATTTGTGGCTCTTGAGGATGATGGTAATCTTGGTAGTATTCTAAACCCTAAAAGCAAGGATGTTAAAACGAATGATGGTTTTGTATATGATGTGGAAACAAAGTCCCTTGTAAAAGCTGACCCTGATGATGGAATGTCTTATGTTCGTTTAACGAATGGTATTCTGGATGAAGTCACGGGCTATCGCTTTGTTGTCCGTATGAAGCCTGACAGAATTAAGGCTCTCCCTATGAATCTCCTTAATAAAAGGAAGGGACATATTGACAGATTCTACAGGGATACGGGCTGGGTAGTAAGAAAGCCTAGAATGGGGCAGGTGGAAGGTAAGGAGCAACCCATAGGGGAGGGCTCTACTACACACATCGTTCGTACAGAAGCGGAGGCTAAGAGGATAGAAGAAGAGACTGGAGGTGTGGCATCAAGAGCAAGAGAGAACGATGACTTAGATGAAATATTCTCTCAGGATGATGCTATCCAATTCACATATGGCTCCTCCCATACTAAGAAGAGGGGAGAGAAGCTGAAAGGCGCTGATGGGAATGAAGCCTCTATTCTGAATGTCTTTGAAACAATGGGTCGGACTATTGCTAGTACGCAGAGAGCCCTTGATTATAACATGATGCAAACCTTAAAGGCTCGTTTATACCATGAGTTTGGAGATATGTTTGTGGATGGGGCAGCTACCCCTATGAAGAACAAAGCTGTAGATATGCTAAAAGGGGAGTGGAAGAGCCGGATAGGGGCTACGGCCCGATTACAGAACTTTGAAAACTGGCATCAGTACATACGTGTTTTAGAAAATAACGAAAAAGGAGCCTTGTTTAAACAGGCGGATGCTATGCTATCGGGTATTTTCGACCCTATATTAAGTGTAAAGGGTGTTTCTACGGATACAGGGAGGGCTGTAGATAGTTTGAGAAAACTTGTTGCTGACTTAGTTGTTGTATGGAACCCTCTGTACCAGATACCTCAGAACTTAGTCCCCGCCCTTTACCTTTCTTTCACAAAAGGTTCTGACGGTGTAAGGGCTTCTCTTGCAATGGGTGGCTTAAGGAGAGCCCTCAAGAAAGGAGACTACTCGATATTAGGTAAGACTTTAGGGGTAGAGGAAAGTCTCGCTAAGGAGATGATAGAGGAACTAAAATCTAACGGGCTCCTTGATGCTGTGGGGCGCTCTAATGACTTCCTCGACCTTGCTAGAGGAGATATTGATATAGGCTCTACTAATAGAGCAAAAGCTGCTTGGCAGAAGGTGAAAAAGAACTCAGGAGGTCTTGCATATGATGCCTCCCGTAAAGGCCAAGAAGGTGCTATTAGCTTAATGAATACTATGTCTTATATGACAGAGTTTAGAAAAGCTATAAGGGAGGGCAAGAAGTTTGATGCTAAGACTAAGGCGGAAGTAAGTTTCAGAGCTCAGAAGAATCTACAGTCTCAGAACTCTATGGATATGTTGTGGTATCAAAACCCTCAGAATGTTTTCGGTTTGGGCCTTCAGTTCTTTCAACACATGAATAAGCTCTTCATGGACATCGTAGCTGAGCCTCAGTATCGAGTAATTACGGCTGCATATGAGACGGTCCTAAAAAGGAAGTTCTCAGAAGGTAAATACTTTGGTAGGGAGGCAGGGCCATATGCTGAATCTTTTTCACAGGCGCTTCTTACGACAGTTTTAACCTATTCTGTATTCGGACTTTCTGGAGGGATGGGAGAGAACATAGGGGGTTTTGTAGAGGATAAGCTTAGAAAGAATTTTCCTGAAGTAGCAGAGAGTTTGGTAGGAGAGTCTCTTATAGATGGAGCCTTGAATGAAACTATTAATGGAACTATAAAGGCATTCGGGGGACAAGGGGCTGTGGACATTACTTCTACATTTGGTCCTGCTGGTTTCCTTGATATGATGAATGATTTTATTATGGAGGGACTTCCTAGTTTTAACTTTATGGGTGTATCTGGAAATGTTGTAGGGGGTATCTCTGAGAGTATTTTCAGTGCAGGAGCGTTGTCAATAGCTTCTAATATAGATACTACAGATAAGGCAATGGCTATAGCAGGGGAGCTTCTTGAACCTATACAGGGCTGGAAGAATCTGGAGAAAGCCAGCCTTGCTTACATGTTTGGTCAACTGCCTTTCGCTAGTAGCCTTTCAGGGAATGCAAGGGTAGAGGCAACAGAAGCCGTATTTATGGCAGCTAACATTCAACCTCAACTAGTAGTGGACTACTTTGATAAGGCTGACTTTAAAAAACAGCAAAGCAGTATATTTGATATGCTAGACAGTGAGTATTGGGCAAGTCTTATTGGAAAGACTATGCTTCAGGGGTTTGCTCGGAGTCTTCAGACTGCGCATCTTAAAGGGGAAACGGACTTTATAACAAGAGAGAGACTCCTTAAACAATGGGTAGAGGCTGGTAAAGGACTTGTCCTTGACAAACACGAGGGTACAATTGAAAGGATGTTTGCAGAAAGGGCTTTGAGTTCTGGCTCTGGTACATACGAAGAGTATATCAAGCCATACATACAGGCAGGAACAAAAACAACGCATGCGGAACATTTAAGAATTCTAGAGCAAAAAGCGAACAGTGCAGAGGCGAAAGCCCTCTTCCAGTCTTATCGTGAGTTTTATGAAAAACAGGATGCAATGGCTAAGGTGTTAGAGGATAAATAATGGTAGATTTTACAAGAGATATTAAGCAAGCACAGAAGACTGCGAGTTCTACTCCTCAGTTTGCTGCACCGAGCCAAACTCTCGGAACAGATATTGTCAATGCTGTGGGGACAGGGTTTCAGATATTCCAACAAATACAGGCCAAAAAAGAGCTTGGAGATTTGAAAAGCCAAGCGGCTGCATATGAAGCACGTGTTGCGGAAGGAGCGAGGGGATTGGCTAATCTCCGAATAGAGCTAAGTGCTAATCAACTATCTCCCACAGTAGTAGCTAAGAAAACTCAAGAATATATGTCGTCTTTTTCGAATATGGAATGGGGTGACATTACATCACAAGCTAATAAAATTACGGGTTCCAATACGTTAAGTTTAATGGAGAAGGCAGCAAGGGCTCAGGAGGAGAGAGAGACTTCTTTTAAAAATCTCCAAATAGAAGCTGTGGAGGCGGCTGCGCAGTTCGGAGGAAGTATCAACCCTAATGAAATGTCAGAAAATGAACTACACCAAATTGTCCTTAAAGGGAAAAAGACTGAAGCCACACGTACTGTAAGACTTGCAGAGATGACGGAAGAGTTGAAGGGGATGCAAACAGAAGAGGCCCGTCAAAACCAACAATCTCGCATGTTTGAGTATTATGCAACGGATAGTTTTGTTGCTGGCATTAGCAGTGAAATGGGGACATGGGTGCAGGGTCAAGGAGGTCTTACCCCAACGAGTGCTCCTGCAATGGTAGAGTATTTAACAGAGCAGAAAGTCTCTCTAAGGAATAAGTTTAACTCCCAGTACGTAGCACAAGCAAGGGAGGCAGGGTTTTATGTTTCACAGGAAGCTATTAACAAAAGTATTGCCACGGCTGAAGGTACTATTGATAGCCTCATAGATATGCTTGGTAATGAGGACCAATTAAAAGCTATTAGAAATAATTCCGCAGTGCTCTTTGAAGGGAGCCTCCTTCGTATGATAGGGAGCCCCAACGAGTTGGAGAGAACAGCTTCTATGAATATTCTAGCTGCTAATTATTCTAAACAGCCTCTAGTGCTAAAAGACTTTGAGCAACAGTCTAAGTTTGTAGCGGGGATTCTTTCTGGGAGCCTGAACCCCTCACAAGAGGGTTTTGGGACAAGACTAAAAACAACTTTGAATACTTTGTCCCCTTTGGACCCAAAGAAGGCTTCTGAGCGTTTTGATTATACGGATGAGATATTAGAATCAGTTCTTAATGGAACCACAAAGCAACAGAAGGCGGTAGCTGCACAAGGGGGTCTTGATACTGTTACGCAGATACTGGCTAAGGAGGGGGCTACTATAGTAAATCCCGCTAAAGCCCAAGAGCATGCGGATAACTTATCGCGTCTAGGTTCCAAAGCTATATCAGCAGAAATTGCAAAGATAACAACGAAGTCCGCTACAGCTCTAGAGGGTTCAACTCAAAGGGGATATGCAAGCCTTGCAACACCAAACCCTCTGGATAACTATGGAGTCTCCGTAGGCAAGGATGGATTGAGTTTGAAGCTAGTTCTTACTACGAAGCAGCCTACTGCTCCGAAGAGAGATACGAATGTAGAAGCTTTGAATGAGATGATTAATAACCACTTAGAATCATTTAATCAATTAGGTATGGATGAGGATTTCAAGAGGGCTTTTATTAATGATATTCTTACAAGTCTTTCTATATCTCCTTCTAATATTAAATAATACTTATGTATAATTATCTTATTATAATTAGTATATATCTAAACCCTTAAAGAAAGAAAAAGAAAAACGAGAAAAAGAAAAAGAAAGGAATACCGAAGGTACATACACAAGGTAGAGGTGTTTTTAAAAAGATGCAACCTAAAAGGCCCAAAAAGGCAATGTCTATCCTAATATGTACAGAATAAAGCAATAATTATCCTAGAGAGTTACGCGTAACCGGAGAAGAGAAATGGCTAAGAAAGGTGAAACCAAGTCGAATGCAAAGCCTGCCAGTAAGCAGAAAAGGGCTTACAACAGTACAGAGAAAGCTAAGAAAGAAAGAGCTGCAAGAAATAAGGCACGCAGGCAAGCCCTTGCTAAAGGGATTGTTAAGAAAGGGGACGATAAGGATATCGACCATAAAGAGCCTCTTCGTAAGGGAGGCAGTACAGAGAAGAGTAATACACGTGTAAGAAGTGCTAAAGCTAATAGAGCTGACAATGGAAGTTATAAGGGCATGAAGCGGAAAGGTAAACGAAAATGATATTTCATATAAGTTTTTATTCTAAGGGGAGGGGTCATGCCACAATATAACGATATTAGGACGGAGTGGTTTTTAGAGGGGTTAGATTTAGCAGAAAAGAATGCCCTTGGCGTTTCAAGTAGCACAGACACTAATTTTGCCCCTCAATTACCAGAGGCAGATTCATCGGCAACGGTAGTAACTGATATTACAAACCCGACACTAACAAAAGAATGGGATAAGTTTTCAGAAAATATAGCGAGAATTGGCGGAAATATTGTTCAAGCTGGCGAAAATTTACCCGACAGCAACTACATAACATCGGACACGATCAGCCCCGCGCATGTTGTTTCGTTTTTGTTTTATGGTGATGTATTTGAAATTAGATACAAAGTTTTAGTTGGGTCAATGCGGGTTCTAGTCGATGGAAAACCAGCCGCAAAGATAAACCTGCCGTCTAGTACAGGCCAAGAGAGATATATGCGCGTATCCTTTCCTGACTCAAGACTTAGACGAATAGATATTGTCTCTTCTTTGGTTTACACCGGAAACCTGAGAACCGACCCGACAGATACAGTCCAGCCAACTTTAAATCCAAGTCGCGTTATTATTGCTGGTGACTCTTTCACAGAAGGTACAGCGGGAGCGAGTGAAAAAGGAAAAGGATACGTTGATTTATTACGCATGCTATCTGGAAACTTCAACATAGTTCAGTCAGGTTCAGGCGGCACTGGGTGGCTCAGGCCTAACGGCGAGCGTGTAGGGCTTGTTGATAGGGCGCAAGCTGACATTGTTGATGTTGGCGCTGACGTTGTAATTATCGCAATGGGCATCAATGATAACGGTACACTGCCAGATATTGAGCAAGCTATAAATGACACGCTAGATATTGTTCAAGCCGGCTTACCTGATGCAACTATTGTTTTGCTTGGCTCCTTTACAAAAGGTGAAGCAAACACGTCAATGCAGAATAACACAGCATTGATTGAAGCCGCAGCTACAGCAAGAGGGCTATATTTCGTCAACCCCACAGGCACAGCCAACGGTGACGGCTGGATTACTGGAACGGGTAACGATGGAAACCTACAAGGTGACGGTAATGCCGATATTTTTGTAAGCTCAGACGGTACTCACCCAAACGATGCAGGGCATGAGTTTCACGCTCAGAGGCTGTATAACGCATTGTTAGCGTTAGGCATTAAGCTATGACCTTAGCAGCAACCAAGAGGAAATAAAATGGCTGGTGAACCGCTAGTAGAAATCTACAGGTTCAACGAAGACGGTGTTAATTATGACGCTCTCACCACTATCGTTTACCAGTATCCCAATGAGTGTACAATTAAAGGTATTATGTCTTTCAGTTTGGAAATGCGTAATGAATTATTCGCCTATCTAAGAGCCAAGAAGGTATCTTGGATACGCTATCAACATAACGGTAAAAGAAAAATGATTTATTTAGGAGAAGAAAATGGCTAATGCTTTGTACGACAAAGGAAGAGAGTCTTTCCTTAAAGGTGAGATAAGTTGGGATACGGATAATATTAAAGCTGTTTTGGTAGACACAGCTACATACACTGTGGATTTGGTTAATGACCAGTTCCTTAGTGATATCCCCGCGGGGGAGAGGGTGGCTACGAGTGGCAACTTAACTTCTCCTACAACAACGGCAGGGGTTGCTGATGCAGCAGATATAACCTTCAGTGCTGTATCAGGCGACCAGAGTGAAGCACTTGTGCTATATAAGGATACAACTGTAGCCACAACTTCAAATCTCATTGCCTACATTGATACAGCTACAGGTTTGCCTGTCACTCCAAATGGTGGAGATATCACTGTCCAGTGGGATAGTGGTGCTAATAAGATTTTTCGCCTATGAGTTATATTTACGAAAAAAGGAAGGCACGGGAGTGTCCTGTATGCTATACAACCTTTATGCCTAAAGGGGGTAAACAAGTCTGCTGTTCCCGAACTTGCGCTAGGCATAAAACATGGGAGGAGAAGCGCCCCCCTACAGAATTTATGACTACAAATGGTTATAAATGGAAACTTGCGGAAGGTCATCCTCAAGGAAGGTCTCTCCATAAAAAGGCTCGGGAGGGGGTTGTCTACGTTTTAGAGCACAGGCTCATTATGGAAGAGTCTTTAGGGCGATTCCTGTCTCCCGATGAAAGAGTTCACCACAAGAATGCAGATAGGGGAGATAACCGCATAGAGAATCTAGAGTTATGGACTCTTGACCATAAAGACCCTGCGGGTGCGAGGGTTGTGGATATTGTGCTAGATAGAATCCAGTCTCTTTCAAAAGAAGAAGCTGGGAGAGTTTTAAACGAAATAAAAGAGATTTTTAAATTGTAGGAGTTGTTATGTTTGGATTAACACGGTTGTCAAAAGAAGAAATTGAAGAGAGGGGTATTAAGGCCCGTCTTGAAGAAGTAAATCTCCTGCTACAAGCGGAGATGAAAGCTCGGCTGGATTCTCTTGAGAGAAGTAGAGTTTTATTAAAAGAACGTGAAGCATTGGAGAATCAATAATGTCTTATGAAATAACACTTAGCCAAAACTTGAAACAGTCTCAGTATGAGAGAATGAAGTCGGATTCCTCAACGATACAGAACCAAGTTACAGCTTGGAGGCAAGGGTACGTAAACCTGAGAGCCTCCTCAACTACAGAGGAACAGGTTGACCTAGACCTCATAAAAAATGAGCTTGTAGCGGCACTGAATGCAGCACTAGGAAACTAATCCATGGCTGCACCCGCAGTAAATAATATACAGAGCACAAGTAGCTCCCTGACCCTCTCCTATACAGTTCCTACCGTAACGGATGGGCGATTGGTTGTTATGGTAGGGATAGAGGATGTTGGCAACAACAACCCTATCACTGGCGTTACGTTTGGCGCATCCGCACTAACACAGGATGCTGATGCTGTATCAGTAGTGGGTAGTAACGCAAACCGTATGGCGATTTACTCGCTGGCATCTCCTACCGCTGGTACTGACACAATAACAATATCAGCAAGCAATGAACGTATTGGCATCATAGCGTTTACTCTGAGTGATTGTGGCGCAAAAACCGACTCAGATACAGATGTAGTTGGTGGCTCTGGTTCAACAATGACAACCAACGTTACGACAGTTGGCGCTGATAACATTGTTGTATCATGTACGAACAGCTCAACCACAAGTGCCACGACAAATCCCGCCGGAACTACTTCAATAGTCAACGTTGTTGCAAGCGCAACAGTTAGGTTCCAGTCTTTTTATGAGAATGCAGCAAGTGCGGGGCTTGTAAGTACTACATCAGCATTTTTCCCAGCACGTTCAGCTATGGCTACGGTTAGTTATGCGCCTAGTAGGGGAGGTGGTGGGGCCACCATTATCCCCACAGGGATAGCTACAGGAGAAGCTTTCGGAACAGCCTTAGTACAAAACACCCTCCAAGTGCTTTCTCCTACGGGGATAGCCACAGAAGAGGCGATAGGAACTGCAATAGTTAGCACAGGAGGCGTTTTACTGTCTCCGGTGGGCATACCTACCAGTGAAGCCTTTGGAAGCCCCTCAGTAGAGATACTGTTGCAAACACTACAACCTACGAGTATTTCTTCTCTTGAGGCTTTTGGAACAGCCATTGTAGAGAAGCTCCTCCAGATAGTAGAAGTTGCAGGGATTGGGACACAAGAAACTTTTGGGAGTGCTTTAGTTCTAGGAGGGGATTCTATAACGATTCCTGTAGACAGTAGACAAACATGGAATAGGGTTGCTGCCTATCTACGTACTCTGAATTTTAAAGGGAGTGATAATGATGTTATATGTGGATGGCTTAGAAGTGAAGGTATTGATGACCAATATAATGATATGTGGGTGTTGTACTTCAATCAACAAGGTCTCTTAGGAGGGACTTTAACTGACAAACAGAAAAGATGGGAGAGGGGGGAGTAATCCTCCTTTTTGTGAAAAAATATGTCAATCAATGATTCTTTTTATAGAAATGAACGTTCAGGGAGCTTCGCTAACGCGGTAGCACTAGGAGAGGCAGAAGGCTACCAGTCCCTCTTCCTCTTTGGGAGGAACCCTGATATAGATAGCGCCCAAGAGGAGCATTTTGTAGCTTGGGGCACCTACCAGTTCCAACCCACAGCAGGGCCGATGTACTTGTCAAGTACCAACAGTGGGGATGTGGGCCTTGTTTATGTGGTGCTGGCGCTGGATGAGAACCTTCTCCCTGTCACCTGTGTTGGAACCACAAACGGACAAGGGGGCTCTCAACTTATAGGGCCAGAAGGGCAGACAGATTTCTTACGGGCAAATACCATGTTCAACGTAACCCCTGCCGGAACAGCCTCCGTAGGGGATATCTATCTAGGAATGGAGAGTGCTCCTGTAGGAGGAATTCCTTCCGATGCAAACAAGGTACTCCTTGCTGGTGCGGAAGAACAGCAAAGTAGCCAAGCCGTATTCACTATACCAGCCAATGCAACAGGTCTTCTAAGTGCTCTTGTTATTACAACGAATAGGAATAGTAATGGAGGGAATAGTGATGTCTATCTTAATACGAGGAATCTTCTTACAGGTGGGCCTTCAAGAAGAAGGACAGAGGCGGGGGTACAAGTTTCGGGAAGCAGTATAGTCCAATACAACTTGGAATACCCTGTCAACCTAGGGAGTGGGACGGATGTATCCCTTAGTGCAGAGGCCTCTGTCAATAACACGTCCCTCGCAGGAGGATTTCAGTTACTACTTGTAGATAATTAGGGAAGGGAGCCCCGTTAGGGGCTTCTCTGTTTTAGAAAGGGACAGGAGGAAAACGTTTAGCACCCTCCAGAGATTGAATAGCTTCATCAATGTCCTGTTGATAGTCCTTGTAGCCTCTATTCCCTGCCGCTAACATCTTCTTAATTGCATGCTGCACTGCGGGGTTTTCTACACCAAAAGCATCAAGCACATCGTACACATCTATTTCTTTCTTTAACTCTCTAAGCTCTTTCAGATACTTATTCTTCATCATGGGATAGTGGTCTCCTGTATTTCCATTCTGTGCTATAGGTGTAAGTCTTTCTTGCTCTTCCTCTGTAGGCCAGAGCAGTTCTCTTTCTTCTTCGTAGTGGCTCATGCACGTCTCCAGTAATCAAATGCTGTTAAATAATCAGAAGCTTTCGCTTTCCCTAAATGTGTATTGTAGTATTTCTTAGCGTAGTTGGCAAGTGCAATGGTATCATCACTATCAGGGAGTGCCTCTTGTACCCTGTAGTAGTGTATACGAGCCATAGCTGTAGCATATGCTAAGTTATAAACAAGCTCCTCTCTTTTTGGATTGGGACAAATCTCCTCTACAAGGTAAGCAAGGTCTTCCTTGTAGGCGAGGTAGTAGTTCCATATATCCTTCTCCGTAGCTGGTTCCATTTGGTAAACACCAAGAGCAGGGCCATTTATTTGTTTTAAATAAGTTCCTCCTTTACTCTCATGTGCCATAGTCATAAGCAAGAGATTAACAGCACTCTCACTATATGGTATCTCCGGCTCTAAATGCCGAAGGGCTCTAACAACAACGGTCTCTCTGAATTGTTTAAAACTAATCATATCTTACAAGAACCTCCTGCACAATCCTCATCTTCTACTTCATAGGCAATAACAGAAGGCGCTTTCTCTTCAAAGAATACACTATCTCCGAAACCTCCCTCTTTAAACATATCCCCTTGCACTTCTTTCTTTTTAAGAGGAATCGCCGCAGGATGTCTATCCCTCCAGCCCTCCTCGGAGATATAGAAGAGCTTAATAAAGCCAAAGTCTGCAAGAGCTTCCAACTGCTGCTCCAAATATTCTACCCTCTCGTCACAGATATCTTCCTCCCAGCCCTCATGAACAATCACATGTACTTTGGGCCAGCCTATTAGACTCCTATGACAGAGGACACGTGGATACTTGTAAGACTCCCTGTCATAGTCTTCTTGATATACTAAATCACTACATAAAACAAATTCCATTACTGACCTCCTTCATACTTAGTCTCTTTAATAAACAGATAGCTAACACAGAATGTTAGGAATAGATTAAAAAGAGGGAGGCTAATACCTGATGTTAATAAAGTGATTATCCAAACTATCAATGTTGTACCGAGTGCTAATAAAATATTCTTCATTGTCTTATCCATTCATTAGTAAGCTTTTACGTTTATCTTTAGATAGGGTGTTGACTCTATCCCGTAGTATCTTGCCACAACCATTACATCTTAATACATTAAAGCTGCTAAGTGTAGTATTAAATTTCTTATTCTCTAAGTATTCTAGGTCCGTACTACCACAACCATTGCATCTGGGCTTATTATCATCATAGTGAAGGGCTAAGTTAGGATTGTTCTTATCCCAATGGCGTACAGCCATATAAACTTTCTCCAATACTTCTATATCTTGGTCACAATAACTCAGCATATAATCAAGCGCTTCTATATCCCCTGCCATACACTTATGCCACAGAGCTATACTTGTAGCGTCCTTTCCTTCTGCATTGCTCTCTATATAGCGTACTACGAAGTCCATCTTATTACTTGTAAGGGCGAAGTTCCCTTTAACAATAAGCATAGGGTCGATTATTTTATAAGGAGAAGGCTCTAAGAGGCCGTATTCTAAGAACTTAGCATTCATCTTCTTCTTGTCAAACTTCTTCCCGTTATAAGCAACAACAACATCTGCCTCATCGAGAAGTTTCCACAAAGAGAGAACCACCTCTGCCTCATACATACTATACTCTTCTGCATCTCCATGAAGATGTATGCTGTCATGGAGAATCTCTTTATCCCCTAACCAACGAGCACTCCAACAGATAACATACCAGTCCTTAATGATGCTGCTGATGTTAATGTTTTGATTCCACAATCCCCATACATAAGCCTCTATCATACTCGTTTCAATATCAAACAAGAGTATCTTAGGAGCATTCTCCTTCACTATAGGGGACTGTATCTTGTCCCCCTTAATAGCCTCTCTCAGGAAGTCACTCACAGTTGACTTAGGCTTGTTTAGTTTACTTGCTATCTTCCTCCAGCTCTTGTCTGTAGTGAGGGCCAGTTCTAAAGCTTTCTTCTTCCATTCTTTACTCATAAATCTCTCCTGTCAAAGGGTGTACTCTCTCCACCTTATCTTCTTCTACAATATCTAATTCAAGCTGGGACTCCACCCTGATAGTCTCCTCAAATTCCTTTTCTAGTAAATAGTAGTCCTCATTATAGAGGAGGCTTTGCCAATACTTAACGAGCTCTAGCATCTTCCCTCTCCTTCTGTGTTCTCAGTTTGTGACAAGGCTTGCATAAGACTCGGAGATTGTCCTTCTCACAGAAGAGTCTTTCACAGAAGCCAGCTAAGTCTTCATATTTCTTGAGACTTCCTGCACTCTCAATATGGTCTACTTCCACTTCTTTTGTCTTAAACCACCCCTTACAATCTGCACATTCATACTCCCACTTAGTACGCTTGTCTATCCCTGTATACACTCTCCTAGCATCTTGCAACACTTGGAAACGTACAGGGTATTTACTCCAACTTCTTCTTAGGGCTGAACGGATGAAAGACCAATAACGGGCTTCTGTCCATGTACCCCCTGCTCTTGTTTTCACACCTCTAGTCATTTGGAATCTCCCACATCTTATAACTCCCATCTTCGTTAAGCTCTTTAATCATCCAGAGGAGGTCTGCATTCTCTCTCAGCCTCTGCTCCGGTTGTTCAAAAGAGGCTTCATACACTTCCTTGACACAAGCATATAACTCGCTCTCTGTCTCTGCATCCTTGAGTGTGTTCCACGTCTTAACATCCCCATAGCCTTTTGGTCCTACAATATTGTCCGTCTTATCCCCCATAAGAAGTTGGGCGTAGAACCAAGGCAAGCCCCCTCCAATAAGTTTCTTCTTCTTAGCAAGTTGTTGGAGCTCTAAGAAACCCTCGTTAGTAATCCATCTAAGAGGCAGCTCTCCTCTGTTGTGCATAGGCCATGAGTAATGCCAGCCTTCTACCATCCATAAGTCCTTATCAATACTACATAGGATGCTGTTGGGATTACGTGTTATGTGCATAGCCATTCCATCATCAGCCTCTATATCTTCACACACCTCTGTGTTGTACATATGAATTAAATAGTCCCTGATATGCCCATACCATCGTGGCTTCTCCGCCTTCCGGTTTCCTTTATACTTATGTGTTACGGCTGTATCTTTACGGAAATTGTTATCGCCTGTAAGATACACCTTGTAGTTAAATGTATTAAACTTCTCAAAAAGCTTACTGAAGAAATGCTCAATACGACTTTCTACTATCCACTCCTCCTGAATAGTCTCACTCCCAAAGCCAATACTATACAGAAGGATGTCTCCATCAATTACAAGTATTGTCTCTTTATTTGGAAAGCTCATAGTGCCTCCTAATTATATATACTCTACCAAAAGCTACAACAGTGAGTCCTAGTGTAGAGAGAGTCCCTATCCAAAACACACTTGTTATTCCTAAAACGTCTATCAATAGATACAAAAAGAATAAGGATAGGGGATAGTTGATTAGCAACCCCGTTAATACAACTACGGAGCTCTCTTTAAGTATTCTCCTATTAAGCATCACCCCATCAGCCTGTAAGGTTTAAGCTGAGCTACTCTTAACTCTGCATTAACTAAGTCCAAGTAACTTTCCTCGCTCTGGTCTTTAGCAAATTGCTTTCTAGCTAATTCTAATTGCGACATCTCATACTCTCCCTGCTCTTCTAGTTCTTCTGTTGTGAGAGCTTCATAACCGCTAAACCATTGTGGAATTGTCATATTATTCTCCATATATCTCAAACTGTCCCACCTCTGTCTTAGTAACAGACTGGGGAAGTGCTACTACATCTTCAAAGACACTGTATGATGTCTCCCCTGTATTCACAGCAATAACAACATTCATATCCCCGTTCTTAGCAATACAATCTGCTAACTGCTTAATCATTTCACTGGCTTTCATATACATTCCTCCAAGGAAGAGGGGCAGAGCCCCTCCTGTTTACTTATATATCATCATCATCATATTGAACTTCAGGAGCCTTTGTGGGTTTAGCCTTTTTCTTCTCTGGTAGTTTCTCCTCAACATCCACCGTAGGGTAGAGAGAGGAAAAGAGCTGACGAGTGCGTTTATACCACTGGATAGCCTCCACCACTTTGTCAGGGTTTATTAAATCCTCCGCACTATACTTCATCACTTCCGCAGCCAGATTAAGACATTGCCCCACTTCTGCGGGATTCACCGAATAATGCTTGGGACCACTTGCCTTTGCAGGCGTTGCTTGTGGAGGAGGCGCACTCGGTTGACCCCCTGAAGTATCAGTGATGCTAAACGACTGCTTCTTAATGTTCTTGAAGTCGCCCTTAACATCATACATGAACTCCACTTCCATTCCTTTCTGTAGCTCGTTCCATTCTCCATTGGTTTTGATATTAATCTGAGCCTTCTTCAGTGTACCATAACTAAACCAATCTTCCCCCACCTTGATGTTAGAACGGTGTGTGTTACCAAACTTGTCTGGGGCTGGCATCTCTTTGATACTAATTGCTTCTACTACGGCATTAATCGCTGGCATTATTCATCTCCTAGGTTAAACATATCATTAAAAGCTTTCTCTTCGGCTTCAGCTTGTTGCTGTATAGCCTCTCTTATATCAGAACCCGTTAGCGGGGTACTCACCCTACTCACTTTCTCTCCGTAACGGAAGTGTACATCAGTGAATGTTAGGTTGTCAACAATAAGTATAATATCCTGTGGCTTTATAGAATATTCTACCTCTGTCCCCTGTTCGGGGATTATTAAGTATATCGGTATCATCATTTTCTCCTAGTGAACTGCATACCAACTACTCCCAATTGCCCCCTCGCCTATCTGCTCGATAGCGAGATTGTAGTAGTCTCCTGCTTGTTTAATGCTGTCTTCCAAGATTGTTTTTACGTCCTCTGCTATTTCGGGCTTCACCTCGAACGTATACTCATCCGATTATTCAATACAGGGCGCGACCCCTGTACCCGTTCTCTCATGAACTGCTACAGGTTTCCCTGTAGGCTAGACTATATCACATTCCCCAACATCACTTGGTAGGAACTTCCCCGTTTCGAACGCGCTTGCGCCCTACGTGCTATGCACTAGTCGTTGAACCTTGAGTTAAAAATTGTAGTCTTTAGAGATGCACAACCACTGTAGCTTCTTCTTGATACTGTGTATGGTGTGCTTAGAAACTTGGAGCTCCCGCCCCAGAGCAGCAATACTCTTATAAGCCCCTCTCTCCAACCTATCACAAATAACCCTTACTTGAGCTTCTGTTAACTTACAGTTAGCGTTATTTGTTCCAGAAACAACTCGTCTTCCTGAGTCATAACTTAATTGGTTGTTCTGACTTTTCGTTAAATATTCTAAGTTACAAAGTCGGTTGTCATCCCGTATACCATTCTTATGGTTGACTTCATACCCATCAGGGCATGTACCTAAGAACGCTTCCGCTACAAACCTGTGCCACAACCACCCATGGGAGGCACCTTCGTAGTAGAACTGGGAGTAGGCATAACCTTTAGGATTCAATGTAGGTTTCTTAAAACTACACGAATTCTTATTCCTTATTGAACCATCACTCCAAACTTCATAACCTTTAAACATTTTAATCTTCATTTTTAACCCCTTGGCTGCTGATTGTCATAGTGTATTTACCTTACGAATAGATTATAGTCTACTCTGCGGGTAAATGTACCGTAGATTTCCAGCAATTAAAGGAATTATTCAATCGGGATTACTCCCGAAGGCCACTACTCTTAATGGTAGAAGCAAACTTGCCTGAAGTCAACCCCCTCTTCATACAAAGATTCCAGACGCTTATTTGCTAAGACGGTAGCTAACTGCATACAGATAGCCTCGTCTGACTGGACTGCGTATACTAGAAGGTCTTTCAGCTTGCGTACCAGTACCATCCTCCCATCCAAGCCCCTAACCTTACCGTTGTAGAACTCCTGCTTCTCATACTCACGCCCCTTATATTTACGTGTGACCTTACGAATCTTAGCTGTTTTCATCCACTCAGCCTTCAGGTACTCCCCTACCTGCACCTGCGCATTAAAAATCTTATCGAAAGCTTCCTTCACTATTGTGCCTATCTTCACGGCTTTCGCCTCGTCCTTCTCCCCCGACATAAAACCCAACTTCTTAGGTTGACCCCCGAACTTATAAGCAAATCCGAAATTCTTAGCTGTCCCGTACTGTATTAGGGGTATACCCTTCTCTCGGAATATACCGTTGACCTCATCCTGCACTCTACAGTGGGACTTAGTCCTGTCCTCCTTCGTACCATATAGCACCATGTGTTCAAATATAGGGTCTAGTATTCCTGCATCACGCGCCCTCGCTATAATCATTCTGTCTTGACAAGCACTCGCGTCAGCACTTACTAGTGTCATACCTTCCTCGGCTAAGAAGCACTTACGCATGTTAGCACCAAAGAAATTTTCGGCATTAGGGACATTAGCTATGTTTGCATGACGTACACGATACGTATCAGCAAATCCGCTTATTCTTGATTCAAGTCTCCCATCTTCACGGACCCTATCCAGCCAGCCCTGAATGTTTGAACGTCTATGTACGCATTGAACCCTCTTACAAATAAGTCTCCCCACTTTACCATCAACGCCAATAAAAGCATCATCAGGACTAAGCTTCGGGCTTGTACGTACTGGATTACCATCTTCGTCTACCTCCTTTTTACTATAGTTATATTCTTCGGGTTGCCAACCCATCTCCAAGAGCCACTCCTTCACTTCCTTATCACTTCCTAGATTAACCTTCCGGAAAGTGACACGGCAGAATGGCCCTTCTATACTATCTCCCCAAGGGATTTCGTTCTTCTCAAGCCACCCTTGGAGTCTCGCATTAAGTCTTCCCTTCTTTGTGAAGGGGGCTTTAAAGCCCTCCTCTGTACTGTCCTCTTTTATAAGGGGGAGTACAGGTACGTAAGGGTCTAATACTGTATCTATCCACCTCACCCATTTAGTTAGTTGCTTTACGTATCTCTCACAACGGGGAATATCTAATTTCCAACCATGCTTCTGTTGTCTGGAGATAGTTTTCATAAAGTCTTGTGTAAGCCAAAGGCTTCTTACAGGAAAAACTTCTTTGTTCCACTTCTCACAAATGTAGTCATAGAGGAGGTGTGTTATTTCTACATCCTCTACACATCGGTGCATCATTTCAGGGGAGAATACAGACCAGTCTTCATGCTCCACCTTCCCTCTTCCTAGTCTATAACCCCATGCTGCAAGACTGTGGGGACCAGATAACTTCTTCCCTGCCTCTTTGAAGTCTTCTTTCATCTTGTCAGGCACTTGTATGTTCTTGAATATTTCTCTGGATACCAGCACTGTATCCATCATCTTCCCTTTGTATTCATAGCCTGTTAGCTTCTTAATTAAAGGGAGGTCGTAGTCTATGATGTTATGTCCTATTAAGTAGGTACACCTCTCTAAAAGCTTCACTATCTTTTCAGGAGAGCGCAGCCTGTATAGCCTGTCGTTCTCAATGTCCTTGAAGACAGCACAATGTATCTCTGTTGCTTCTTGGTAGAGTCCATTAGACTCTAAATCAAATACTAGTTTCATACTCACCGTCCAAACAGTTGTTGTAATGTCTATCGTGTTATCTTTTTAAAAGCTCTTACGTGCTCATGTACATATGTTTTGCAAGGCTTTCCTTCCATCTTTCCAATATCAGCAGCAGACCAGCCCAGTAAATTAAGGGCAATGTAATCAGGGATTGTCTCCCAGATTTCCATAAGATAGACCTCCTGTTCTATATCCCCCTCTACCACCTCCTCTGCTACCTTCTCTGTAAGAGGCAGTTTACGTGCCTCCCTCTCTATAGTACGAGCTGCAAACCAGTTCATAATATTAGTGAGGTAAGCCCCTTGCCCCCCTTTACTTGGGTCGTAGCTCTTTGCATGAGAGCTGTAGTAGTAAAGGCAGAACTCTTGGAACATATCATCCTTATCATCGTAGTACCGGATAATGTTCTGAAGTTTCTTCACTACAAGCCCTTTCATATCGGATATATCATGAGTCATACTTTAAAGCCTCCAATACTCTTACTAAGTGCTCTATCTCTTTCTCTACCCTAGTACCTTCCTCCTCACACTCTTCTACAAGGTCTCTGTGCTGTCCGTATTTAAGTGATATCTTGTAGAGCATCTCCTCTTTTTCTTGTAGAAGTGTTTCTAGTAAGTTGGTGTGAAGTTTCTTTTCTAAGTCGTTCATAGCCTTCCCCTAATTTAGAAGAGCTCTCAGAGTCTCTCTGTTGCTCTTGATTCTTTTAGTTACATGGTTGCGGTGTATCCCCATAATAGAGGCAATTTTTTGAACAGAAAGTCCTTGTACTAGAAGTTTTAATTCCTTCCCCATGTGCCTCTGGAGCTGTGAGAGCAGAACTTCTGTTTCACTTGAGGAATGTCTTCCTTGCTCAGGGATAGCATCCTCATGCACATGCTCTGCTTCCTTTGCTGCCTTGTGTTTGGGTTGTTCGTACTCCCTGCTCATTTTTGTCTTGATAACACTCATGATGAATGTGGGGAGTGTAACGGTATCATCATACCACTTCTCGGCTGCGAGGCAGTCCGTATACACATCCATAACAAAATCATCTCTCTCCTCCTTCGTGCCAAACCTATAACCTTTCTTTGTTACCATGTGATTTATAAGGCTAGGCTGGAGCTTCTCTCTTATGTTCATTCACCTTGCTCCTTAACTAGAGCCAAGTCTTGCACTCTGGCATCTCTCCAAAGTTCGTGTATCCCTTGCAGACTCGGAGGTACGTTATCATCCCACGTTGCGTCTATTTCATACGAAACCTGCAAGACCAACACAGAGTCACGTAGAAATCTCTTCTGTTCTCTAAATCTAGTTTTCATTCGTCTTGCTCCTCTATTTCTTCAAGCTTACCTTTAAAACTATTCCATAATAGTTCTACTTTACCTACTGCATTATACTCTCTTTCACGTATAACATGCAATACCCTACGCTTATTCATGTATTCATGGTTATCCCCTTCCGTCAACATCCAAGCTTGCATAGCTATCGCCACATCACATGCCTGTACCATACTCCGACTTCCAGCAAAATCATCTGCCTTTGCAATACGCCCTTCTTCCCATGCCAGTCCATCTTTAGCAGTCTTCAAGTGACAGAAGAGGAAAACTGTATAGCCTAAACTCTTAGCATCTTCTGCTACTTCCCTTGTCATACCGGATAGAAAACTGTCTCTATCACTGCTACTCATACCACTAGATAGGTTGGTAATGGGGTCAATGAAGAAGTATTTAATACCTCTTGAGAGAAAAGCTTCCCTCATAAGCTGTCTTATCTCACTCCAGTCAGGAGTCTGTGACCTTTCAAGCACAAAGAGTTTACCTGAGAGAAGCTTTGCAGCCCTGTCTACAGCTTTGGGGTCTACTTCCACTTTAGGGTCATAGAATACATGACCTACGGCAGCTCCTGCCATTCTCCTTAGTGTTCCTTCTTCACTCTCTTCCGGTTTAATAGCGAATACAGGTTCATCATGCTGGAGCATGAGGTGTGTTGCTATCTCATTTACTAATGTGCTCTTACCAGCTTTCTCAGGAGCGGCTATATAGATAGTAGTTCCGAGTCTAATACCCCTTAGGAGTTCTGATAGTCCCTGATAGGGCCAGCTTACACCAAACTCAGGAGCTTTCTTAACGGAATCAAAATCCTCTAGGGTGAATTCCTTAATAGCACTGGATAGAGGAACACCTGCATTATAGCAACTGCTTACAAGTTCCTTCTCTTTCCCTTTCTTCACCATCTCATTACTGTCTTTCTCTGTATATTTAGCTATCTTAACAGGGAAATCAGCAGGAAAAAGGGCTCTGATGTCCTTTGTTGCGGTATCCCCAGCATCATCCATATCTGGAAGGTAGACAACTTGTTTCCACTTATCGCAAACATGCTTCAAGATAGGCTGTAGCGTCTTAACAGCACTCCCTGACCCCTGATTCAGAGATATAACGGCTATCTTCTGGTTCTTCTCTCTCATCCAAGCTGTGTAGAGGGCTATAGCATCCTCTTCGCCCTCTGTAATGTGGAGAGTATATCCGCCTACTTCAAGAGCTTCTTTCCAACCAAAGGGGAGGCACTGTCTTACAGAGCCTAATACATAGAAGCTCTTAGGGCTATGAATCCTTACCTTCCATCCCTTTACGTCACTGGTATCATCACGTCGAGGGTAGTATGTCTCACTGATAACGCCCCTGTTCTGTGTACTGAGGCCGTGCTTAACACCAAAGTGTACATAAGCTCCTTTCTTTAAAGCTCTGTCAGGGTTGTGGTATGTGCCAAGCTCCCCTACCCATTCAATATTAGGGGCTTCTTTCTCCACATAAGGTACATCACTCTCAGGTATTTCAGATAAAGACCTCTCATTGAAATACGTTTTACAATCATCTTTGAAACAATACCCTGTCCTTACACCGTCTTCTTCCCACATATTTAGGGAGCTAGTGCTTTGACATTTAGGGCAGTCTATTTTCCCCACAAACTTACTCATCATTCACTCCAAATAACCTAGCTACTGCTATTAAAATTAAACAGAATATTATCCACCCCACTATACTCATCCAAACCTCCCAATTGCTGGGTCAGAAAGGGGTATATTCTTTACTGATAAGATAAAAACCTCGCCAGAATGGATATCAAACGCGCTTAGGAGTTCGATACCTTCGGAGTTGTTTACGAACCTCTCAATTCGGATTGTTCGCCCCTCTAACTCCTCAAGCTTGAATGTTTTTATTTTGTCCGTGTCAAAAGTTCTTTCACTCATTCGTCTTTCTCCTTAGATACCTTTATAGGTTGTGTTGAAGTTAACTTTTTTGACGTTTTCACTCACAAAAATATCTCCGATAATATCCACGAAATAATCAATACAGAAAAGAACGAAAGCACCGCATTAATCAAAGCCTTTTTATATTCATTTTGATTCATCTCAATTCCTCATTTTTAGTTTACTTTTAGCCGCTTTTTGGCTGTTAGTCGTTATAAGTAAAGTGGCGTTTACTTGTTTACTTGCTGGCTTGCTTGAGCTTCATATCTTCAATGTGATGATGCAAGTACATCTGCAACTCTGAATCTTCCCAATCTGCTCCGTTTAACAGCGCCTTTAAGTCTTTAGCACCCTTGATTTGCTGGTCTAGGCCGCGTTTATCTCTATAAACTTCATGTTCTTGGCGTAGTTGTTCTGCTAAGGCTGGAAGCTTGGCCTCTAACAACCCAATCAGCGATTGCGCTTCGTTGTTTGCTTGTTGTAGCTTCTGATACTCGTCCATTTGTATCTGAACGATTTCGATTAGCTCTTTCTTGGATTTACCGTCTAGGTTGTTAATCATTCGATTCACCTTTAGCTAATAGGGTTCTGGCCTTCTCAATATCTTCTGGTTGCAATTCATAAGGTCCAAAGCCGAAATCAACACCTATATGAGCAACGGCGTTAACGACTTCTAGCAACTCCGCATTCTGTGATTCAAGCTCCACAATTCTGCGTAGGTCGGATAGGTCTCTAAATGCAAAGCCAAACGTTGACAGGTCTCTAAAGCCTTTATTATCCATGTAACACTGGTCTTTTATGTTTTGGTTCGCTGAAAGAATCCAGTAGCCGTTTTCATCATCAACATGAGTCGCACCCTCTGGCGCATTTTTAAGTATTTCTTGGTTATTCATTCGTCTTGATCCTTATTTTTAGTTTACTTTTAGCCGTCAAAATTGTTGTTTGATGCTATAAGTAAAGTGTTTGTTACTCTTACTTGTCACAATACCGTTTGTTACTAGGAGAGCTCCCTACATGTATATTTAAGGGCTTTTATACCCCTACCCTGTAGGGTAGCTCATCTTTTGTGTTTAAACGTCTAATTGGTCACTCCCCAGTACCCAGAAAGCCCTATCTCTCTCCATATCCCCCGCTTTTTCACCAATCCTACGGAAGAGGGCTCGACACATCGCCTCCCTTCTGCATAACTTCCTTCTCTATGCTTCTCAAAATTACGCTCTGTGCTGAAGCTACATTTACACACTGTACACTGACATTGGTTGCCACTAATTGCATTAGCCATACTATCTCCTAATTTATTTTGATACAGACTGGAACTTCTACGTCTATAATTAATTGTAATTCCGAAAGTTCCAATCTATATATATATACTATACATATGCACTACATCTAATTAGTACTACTCATTATCAATGGTATCATCATTAAGATATACATTCCCTCCCCAGCTTCTTACAGTCATATCATCTTCCACATTAGGAAAGACAGTAGTCTTATACTGAACATTATTAACATTCATATACACATCCAGCTTGCCTGAGTTACCTTTATAAATAACAATCTTATTTTCTTTAGATACTTTCATTAGTCTTCCTCTACATTAATACCAGTTAGTTCAAAAAATACATCTTTATCAAAATTAGGGAGTTTTAGTAGCAGCTTCCTCTCTTCTTTTGATGCGGTGCTATAAGCTTTCTTCCAGCTCCCTTTATATCCCAGTTGCTCATCTAAGTCAAAGAATATAAAAGAAGGTTTGTTTGCATAAAGCCATACCTCCCAAGAGCATGGTTTATTAAAAATATTCACTGTCTGAGTTTCTTTTGTATTAAAGAAGCCTGTTTCCCTATCACAGCTATTCCAGTTCCCTGAGTTGTAGTTCCCTGAGTTGTAGTA